>Ga0209635_10002025_pt1 | contig 15393 bp, 19 predicted proteins | sample DeeMarSWOR230_32_FD_187463 | JGI IMG/M metagenome (GOLD analysis project Ga0209635, IMG submission 187463) | Marine sediment microbial communities from White Oak River estuary, North Carolina - WOR-2-30_32 (SPAdes) (version 2) | ecosystem: Environmental > Aquatic > Marine > Intertidal zone >... | reverse complement strand
TCCAACTATAAAATCAGGTAAGAAAGTTTTGATTTCTGCTCATGGAAATAGTCTAAGAGCACTTGTCAAGTATCTTGATAACATGCCTGATGAAGAGGTTGTTGCTTTAAATATCCCTACAGGAATACCTCTAATTTACGAGTTAGATGATGATTTAAAGCCAATTACTCATTATTATTTAGGCGACCAAGAAGAAATCCAAAAAGCAATAGAAGCTGTTGCCAGTCAGGGAAAAGCACAATAATATCTTAAGGATTTTTTTAACTAAACAAGTGGTTATTTAAAGAATTTTAGTTTAGAAGAGATTCTAATTTACATAAGCAAAAATATTACAATTATTAAGAATAAAATTAAAATACTCTTAAAACCCAATAGATAAATTGGTTATTATATAGTTAAAAAAATTGAGTTTAACAATGAGTTCGAAATTGTTTAATCTGAAAATTGTTTTCTTGTTCCTTGTTATACTTATTTTGTTCCCGGTATTTATTATGCCTCATGTAATAACCGTAAAAGCTCAATCTGTTACAGATATTACAGTTCAAACGGCTTATGAAATGATAAATAATAAAACTCAATATCCAAACTTGATATTACTAGATGTTAGAGAGCAATATGAATATGATGAAAATCATTTATGTAACGCAACTTTAATACCACGTCTAGAAATTGATACTAGAATTAGTGAGCTCGAACCATATAGGGATACTGAAATAATTGTTTACTGTAGGTCTGGAGTTAGAAGTACTGAAGCAAGCCAGAATCTTGTTGAGAATCATAACTTTACAAAGATCTACAATATGTTAGGTGGAATAATTGCCTGGAATGCAGCCGGTTACTCTCTTTGCACTGGTGGTGATAATGAGCCAACTATAGATTTTAATTTAATAACGTTCTCAGTAATCTTATTTAGTATAATTGTGCTGATCACTACCATTTATAAGAAAAAGATAAAAAAGAATTAGAAATATATAATTTTTCTAAAAAAAATAAAATGATTAAAAATTAAATTACTCCCATTTCATTCCTATCATCTTATATGAATCTGAAACTCCAATTAGATTTTCAAATTGAATGAAATAACCCTCAATTTGGGTCACAAAAGGAAGAAAATATTTATAAACTGCCATTGCTGCTTCTTCTGCCTTTCCTCTTTCTGTATAAATTAAGTGATATTGCTTCATTCCATCTTTCCCTGCAGCAGCATTATAAACGCGCCACTTTGTGACATTAGGTAATTCTCTTGGCTGCTTTAAAATCATTTTAGCAACATCCATAGTTTTATGAGGGGGATACCATGTAGTTATTAATAATATACCCATATTTACTCAATACCTTGATTTAATTTTTAATTGAATTTATGGTAGTTAGATATTTAGTACAATTTTATTTAACAATATCCATTTTAGTAAAAAATTTTATAATAAAAAATAAAAGGATTTGGGGAATTGTTGTATAATATTACTAAAGGTTTTCTATAATGGCAAAAAAATCATTTATTGATCATCCAACTGTATCTAGTGTTGTTTTTTATCCAAGAAAAACGCGTATACCAGTAAAATTGAGTCCGAATATTAAAATTTTAAAATTCAAAATTAGTAAAGACATTATTATAGGAGGATTTTTCTATTTAAATGATTCCAGTTTACCAACAATTTTATTATTTCATGGAAACGGTGAAATTGCGTCTGATTACCAATATTTTCTTGATATCTTTTTTGATTGTAGTGTAAATTTGGCAGTAGTTGATTTTCGTGGTTATGGTTTCAGTACTGGAGATCCAATCTATAGTAGTCTTATTTCAGATGCTTTACCAATTTATGATAAATTTCATGAGTGGATAATTGCGAATAATCTAAATAATTCTTTATTCTTATTAGGGCGTTCCTTAGGAAGTGCATGTGTAGCAGAAATCGGAGTACATAATCCAAAAAATTTACGAGGGATAATTTTTGAAAGCGGTTTTGCGAGTATTTATAATATGATGACAAGATTATTCAGAGTTAGTGGTCCAGAAATTACACCTGAGGGATTGAGCGAATATTCAAATGATACAAGAATTAAAAAAATCCAAAAGCCAGTTTTGGTCATTCATGGGTTACAAGATTGGATTATTCCACCTAACGAGGGAAAACTCATATACGAATGCATTCCTGAAGGAATTGAGAAGAAATTAGTAATGATTGAAGGTGCAGGTCATAATAACATCTTCTCATTTAAAGAGGAGTATATTTCTCCATTGAAAGATTTTATTCAAAAAAACAAATAATAATTCAAACTGATTTCTCAGTTAAAAATTGGACTAAAGATCATTTTATTACCATCTCTATTTATATTTATTCAGAAAAAAAATTTTAATTTGTAGTGATTAATTTTTGTCTAATAAAATTTATAATTTCTGTCCTTATTGTGGGAAGAACTTAACTAAGTTTAATAAGAATACTACAAATTATTGTTGTTTTTGTGGTAAAAAGTTAAAAATTGAAAAAGAAAAATTTATAGAGAAGGTTCAATGTACGATTTGTCACTTAAAGATTGATCCAAATAAGTACAAAACAATTAAATGTTCATTTTGTGGGAGTACATATCATTCCACATGTGTATCTTCTTGGCTTCAAAAATATAATGCTTGTCCTATGTGTCAAAATGTCTATTTGTTTCCAAATAAAACCATAGCTTTAAACAAATAAAAAAAATATTAATATTTTATTTTTTAAAGATAAAAACTCCTGTTTCTACAAACCAGATTAAATTTGCAAAAAGAAACAACCACTCTGCAACAGCTTTAGCTTCAAGAAGTTGAGTTGGGTCTGCTCTATTAATAATAAACAATATCAGGTATAAGATGAAAAAGAAGGCAACAATAATGTTAAAAAATGCTTGCCATAAAGGAAATTCTGATAATTTATATTCAAGATAAGCGTAACTAAATAAATATAAAATACCTGGAAAGAAAAAAACATATTGAGCAATATCATGTAAATCTACAAAATCTCTTGTATTGAATAATGCCAACATTAAAACGCCTATTGCTGAAATAACTCCTAAAATGCAAGCAATCATAGTTCCCTTAGTTGAAGCCCCCTTCTCCTGTAGATATCTAGTAAAACCAAAAATAAACATTATCATAAAAAGTCCAGTTATAAACCAGCATACACTAAAAAAAATAGCTACGTCATTCCATCCTGGAACAGATAAATCACTAATGTAAGTATTTACTAAGCTAAAATCGCTATGTACTAGCATTGCGGGGATAAATCCAATAAGAAAAATGATGACACCTAAAATTCCAAAATAACTAACATGAAACCTTTCAAATAATTTATCTAATTTTTCCATAATTTCTCATTAAAGATACTAAATTGTCGTTATTGATAATATTTTAGGCTTAACTCCTATTTATAAATTTTTAATTATAGGAAATGAAAAAATTTTATAAATAAATACGATCTATACATTTTATCTTCATTTAATTTAAAAACTTTTAAAAAGAGGAAAGAAATCAATGGTTGAAATAACTAAAGAATTAAAATATGTAATTCTAGCTGAAGCAATTGTGGATTTTATTTTTGGAATTTGGTTTTTTTTTGCTATTGAATCGTACGTAGATGTTTTTCAATGGCCTTACTTAGACCCCATTGCAGGACATTATATCGGAGCATTTTTACTGGCAATTGGAGTTATAAACTTATTTATCTTTTTTAAGGAAACAGAATGGGATAAAATAAAATGGTACTTGATGTTTCAGATACTTTTTCTTTTATTAGGATTGGTTGCTCAGATATGGGGATCAATTACTGATTTCACATTTGCTGGAGTTTTAAATGCTATTTTACATAGTGTATTCTTCGTAGCTTTTACATTTTTCTATTTTCAAGCAAAGAAATAAATAAATTTAGAAAATAAAATAGGGAATTTTAAAATAACATTATTTTTTTTTTTAAGATCTTAGATTTTAAATAAAAACTCATATATAAAAAGCTTTGAATTTCTACTTTTTCTGATGAATTAGATTAATAAAACAATAACTATTAACAACAAAATCAGAAAAATGTATATATAATATTACTTCTTAAATTCTTCTGATTAAAATTTAAAAGTAACAAAGTGGTTATAAAAATGACGAGCAAAAGTAAGTTTCTGCTCTCTCTAGGTTTACTACTCATAATATCAATTTTCTTTTTCAGTGCATTTGCATATTCAGTTACAAAAATGAATGTAAACCAAACAAATGAGACATCTAATGATGGAAAAGTTTCTGATGAAATCGTTCCTAATGAAGATAATATTGAGGAAGAAAACTCTAATAAAGAAAATTCTGAAGAAGAAATCACTAATGAAAAATCTACTGATGAAATAATCTCTGATGAAGAGGTTTCCAAAGAAGAAGATTCTAAAGAAGTAGGTCCTAATGATAACTCTATTCAAACTATCATAATCCCTGAATCACTAATAGATCAGTTAATCGAAATAATAAATACTTCTTCAGCTGATTGTTGGCGAAAACCAGCTAATAATAGAAAAAATACAATGATTAACAAATTAAATGCATTATATGATCTTTTTTCTGATGATAATTTAGAGGATCTTTATAACAAATTACTTCATGATATTAAACCTAAATTAACCGGAATAAAAACCGATGAAAATGAAGAAGCTTGGGGAAGCGGAGTTTTTAAGAATCCATGGGTAATTTGCCCTGAGTTACAAGAAGAACTGAGAGTAATTTGCAATGATATCTTAGCTGTACCACAACCTCACTAATTAAATTTTTTTTTTAATAAATTGATTTATTTCTTAAATATTCATCTTAGCATACAGTAAACATAAAAAAAAGTATGATTAAAATTATGACTAATATTTAATTTACTCTATTCGCTAGTTTTTACATTTATAAAGTATTTTTCAAAGAACTCTGCATTCTCTTGAAGTACTTTTTTTGAACAGATCTTACCGTGTCCGGGGATATATATATCAAGGTCTTTCTCCACATAGTTAATTAAAATGTCACAAAGTCGTTGAGGATTCGCAGGAACTGGCGCGGGATCAGTTGTCGTCGCCCAATTAGGGTCTGTTTCTTCAAATACCAAGTCTCCCATGAAAACTATTTTTTCTTTTTCAAAATAGGCAATCATATCTCCTGGTGTGTGAGCATCTCCTATATAAATTATCTGAACTTTATTTTCTGTTCCTTCTATGATAATTGAATCATTTATAATAAAATCCGGAGGTCTTAATTTAAAAGTAGGATCTAGAATTTCATTATAAGTATTGATATCATTATTCATTTCAAGTATCTTATCTGGATTAGTCTCTTTTTCTATCTCTTCTTTTATTCTTTTTAATTCTTCAGTAGCAATTCCTCTAAAGCGTTCTAGAGTATCTTTAAAATTTTCATTATACATTGCTAAAGCTTCAGAGCTACTAATGATTGGCATTTCTATCGGAAATTTACGATTACCAAATAAATGATCCCAATGATGATGACTATTAATTAAAAAGGAAGGGTCCTTGTTAGTAAACTGTTTGGATGCTTTAATGAGGTCTTCAGTTGCGTATGGATCCATCATTGTATCGAAAATAATCAAATAATTACCAAGATCAAAAAATCCTGCATTTGATGATGGTAATTTTTCAGCAGAAATCGCAGCATAAATTCCTTTTCTGAGCTCATACAAATCAAAATAAATGGAATCAAAATATAATTTTTTAATACCCATATTTTTCACTTTTTTTAAAATTTTAGATGGATATATCATCAATTCGTTCTAATTTAAAACACACTGGTTTTCGTCCATCTGAACAAGAAACGTGTTGAATTCCCTCCTCATGTCCATGAAAATTTCCATTAAAGTATAGAACAGACAAATCTTTATAGATATCTCGCCACGCCCAACCACAAAATCCTTCTGGCATTTTTTCAATATGTTCTACAATAAATTCTTGACCTTCTTCGAATGCACTGCATGTTGTGATTTTGGTGCCTGATGTGGAGTAAATATCGTGCCCGAATACATCAATAGGACTGAATTTTTTAATTATAGTAATCTTCACTCTCGACAATATTTTCACCTTATTCCTCAATTCTTTCAAGTTTGAAACACACCGGTCTTACACCATCAGAACAAGTGTCATACATGATTCCATCCTCAGCCCAAAATTTAAAATTACCACCGAACCGTAGCACATGTATACTACGAGCTAAATCAATCCAAGCCCAACTACAAAACTCTTCAGGTTTCTCTCCATTTTCACTTATCCATTCTTGACCATCTTCAAAATGGCATTTCTCTATTACTTTTCCATCAGGGGTTTTATATTCATGTCCGAAAACATCTTCAGGACTAAATCGTTTAATAACTGTAATTTTTATTTTTGACATTATTCTTCTTCTCTTTATTAATTATTGGGTTTTAAATTATCGATTTCATTTTCTAAAGGTTGAAATTAAAACTAGGTATAATTTACCTTTAATTATTTAGGGTAATGAATTCTGATAATTTATAGTTTAAATCATTGAACTTCAATGGAAGCTAGAATAAATTATGAACTATAAAATAAAATATAAAAAAAAAAATTGATATTAATAATTTTAAGATTGATTTGGCTTTACAAGAGAAATAATAAAGATTCCGATTCCCAATATGATTCCTACAGATATCATCGCCCAACCATATGCTGCTTTACCTATTATATCATAAGTTAACATAACACTACCCCAAACAAATGGTCCCAATGCTGAAGATAGTTTCCCACTTAATTTAGAAAAACCAAAAAATTCTCCAAATTTTTCTTTAGGCGCAAGTTCTATTACCATAATTCGTTGCGCTGTCCATGTTCCACCTAAAGCTGGCCCCGCTATAAAACCCATCAATATACTTAATAGAAAGGGTAAATTTCCACCAATATCTATGGATTGCGTTGTAAATATTAATACAATCCCGATTATTAAGGAAATTCCCCATAAAGCACCAACAAGGTAAAATGTCTTTTTTGCTCCATATTTATCACCAAATTTTCCAACAAAATAAGTAAAAGCTACAGCTGATACCGTAGAGATTATAATAAATAGAATAGCAAAATAAGTGGATCCTCCTGCAATAACTAAACCATCAGTCACTATTGGTGTCATGTAAAGAACTATAACATTAGCAATATCAGCGACAAAAAAGTATCCAATAATAAAGATCAACATTGATTTATGTTTTTTAATATCTCTAAACGTATTTCCCAACTGTTTAAAAGTATTTCTGGTTAACTTTCCTATAGATGGCCTAGGTCCTTTTTTTTGTTTTTCCCGAACATAAAGAAATGGAATTGCACAAACTAAAAATAGAACCATAGGTATAACAAATGTAAACCAAGATCCTGTAAATCCATAACTAGGCGAAGGTGGAGTTGATACAGTGTCACCTAACAAAAAGATCAATGGTAACATAATAACAAGGGCAAGAATAGTACCAAGATAACCCCATGCTACTCCAAATCCAGCGACCTTTCCAATATCCTCTCTCTTAGCAATAAATGGAAGCATTGCATCATAGAAGGTCAAACTAAATTGATAAGCAATATTTGCTATCACATATAAAATTAATACCATGGTAATATCGTGGAAAAATCCAATAAAACTCGCAAAAAGTAGGATAATCCCAGTTAAACTTATGACAAACGGTTTTCGCTTTCCTACATTATCACTCAGAGCTCCTAATATAGGTACACAAACAGCTACTATTAATTGCATTATAAGACTTACAATACCATAAAGAAAGCTGACACTTCCATAAGACATTTCATTTTCTAATTGACCGATCACCAACACATAACGATTAATGATCAAACTCACGATTACCATGGAGTAAATTGTGTTTGCTAGATCATACATCGCCCAGAAAAAGACATTACGTCTTGAAGTTGTAGTTTCATATTCTACTTCTTCACCACTGAGAATTTCAGAAGGAGTTTTTGCATCGTTTTCTTCTTTTGACATTTAATTCACTTTTAGTTAAATATAATTTATGAATATAAGTGAGATTTCTTTTTCTTAAAAATTTTTTGTAAAATTTTTATTCTCAATCTTAAAAGTATGATCTTATGCAATCCCTAAAATTAAATTAGGTTTCTGTTCAAATTTTCCCGCTTTTTTAGAATATTTTAAAATATCTTGATATCTTCACTTGTTCCTTTTTGTATAATAAATTATATATATTCTATAATTCTACAAAAGCTTGGTTAAAACATGTATTAAAGGTAACCTAACTAGAATAAGAACCTTTCAGAAATAATATTATTATGAGTGATTTTGAATATTTAGACCATTTAGATAGGAGTATACTCCGATTTATTTTAATTACTTTTTCATTCTCATGGCTATTCTGGTTACCTAGTTTTCTTGCTTCATTTGGTGTGTTTCCACACCAACCAATTTATAATCTTCTATTAGTTATAGGATCATTTGGTCCATTTATAGCAGGATTTATTCTAACTTTCATAGATGGTGGTATCGAGGGAGTTAAATCATTATGGAGAAAAGGATGGCATTGTGAAAAAAAGCTCTATATGTTAATTTCTCTGGCTCTAATCCCTTTAATTTGTTTATTTTCACTGTTAGGAGCGAGTATTTTTGATGGAACAAGTTTGAATGATTATCTCTATCAATATAATTATGGACAGATTCTCACAGAAGTAGTTATTATGTTTTTTTTTGGAGGACCCTTCCAAGAAGAGTTTGGTTGGAGAGGGTATGCCCTTAACTCTCTTCAGTTAAAAATGAATGCCTTTGAATCTAGTTTAGTTCTTGGAGCTATTTGGAGTATTTGGCATTTTCCACTCTTCATTATACCTGGAACAGTTAAAACTAATCAATCTTTTTATAGCTTTACAATCTCTATTATTGCTTTGTCGATTATTTTCACCTGGCTTCATAATAGTACTAATGGAAGTATTTTAGTAGCAATGTTATTTCATACAACAATAAACATAACTTATGCACTGTTTCTATATAAAATCTCGCCCTTAGGGGCTATAAACTTTATGATTCTCCTCGATATAGTTATAGTTGCTATATTAGTAATTTTTGGCCAAGAAAAATTAAAATGGACAAAGAAAAAAAGAGAATTCTATATTAAAATATTTAAAAATGTCCATAAAATTAAATTTTCATAAAAATGAGTATAATTAAAAATTCAAAATTAGTTTTAGTCTTAGCTTTAGGAATGATTTTCAATTCATTATTTTTTTCAATAATCCCATTGAATTCTAAATCAATTTCAAAAACTCAAGAAGTGATGACACCTAAGAATTCTTATAAAAGTTCATGGGTACCTAATGGAACAGCCATTTGTACAAATTTAGGTGATCAATTTTTTCCTCAAATTTGTAGCGATGGAACTGGAGGTGCTATTATAACATGGGAAGATAGAAGGAATGGTACTGCTGATATATATGCCCAAAAGATTAATTCCCTAGGAGCTCTTCAATGGACACTTAATAGAACAATAATTTGCACAGCAGCAGAATATCAATTTTTTCCTCAAATTTGTAGCGATGGGACAGGAGGTGCTATTATAACATGGGAAGATCATAGAGGCCTACTTAGTGATATTTATGGTCAAAGAATTAATTCCAGCGGAATAATTCAATGGACACCTAATGGAACAGCAATTTATACAGATGCATGTGCTCAATTTGCATCGCAAATTTGTAGTGATGGAGCAGGAGGTGCTATAATAACCTGGCTGGATAGGCGAAATGGAGTAAATTATGATATTTATGCTCAGAAAGTTAGAGCGAATGGAATTTTTGAATGGAGTGCTAATGGAAAAGCAATTTGTACGGAGGTAGGTGATCAATGGTATCCTCAAATTTGTAGCGACGGAGCAGGAGGTGCTATAATAACCTGGCATGATAATAGAAGCGGATCAATGGATATATATATTCAAAGAATCAATTCTAGTGGTATTATTCAATGGAAACCTAATGGAATAGCACTCTCTACTGTAATCAATAACCAATTGAATCCTCAAATTTGTAGCGATGGAGCAGGAGGTGCTATAATAACCTGGCAGGATAGGCGAAATGGAGTAAATTATGATATTTTTGCTCAGAAAGTCGATGTTAATGGAAATATTCAATGGACAACTGACGGAACAGCAATTTGCACAATAGTCCGTGATCAAGTTAGCCCTCAACTTTGTAGTGATGGAACAGGAGGTGCTATTATAACATGGGAAGATGCACGAATTGGTACTGGATCTTTTTATAATATCTATGCTCAGAGGATTAATTATAATGGAGAGCTTCGATGGACTATTAATGGCGTACCTATATGTACTGACCCAGATGGTCAGTATAAACCTCAAATTTGTAGCGATGGGACTGGAGGTGCTATAATAACTTGGACTTATATGAGAAACCAACCAAATCTACAAGATATCTATGTTCAGAGAATTAATGCTAAAGGAAATATTCAAAGTACTATTAACGGCATACCTATATGTACTGCGGATGAAAATCAAGATTATCCTCAAATTTGTAGTGATGGGGCGGGAGGTGCGATTATAACTTGGAGGGATGAGAGAAACGGAGCTGATTATGATATTTATGCTCAACGAGTTGAAATGGTTCAATTGTTAAACGTTGAGATTGCCAACATTTCATTCTCATCGGGTAAATTTGATATTATAATTTTTGTATATTATAATGACGAAATAGCAGTTGATTCTGCGACTATAAATGCATGGTGGAATGGTATAGATGTTTCAGTCAATACTCAAAATCGTGGTGGAGGATTCTATCTCATCTCGTTAGATTCCATATACGTGGCACTTGGAGAGAATCCAATTTTACTTAATATGACAATATCCGCAGACGGGTTTGAAGATAAGCATTTCAAGACTTATCTAGCAGTTACTAAGGAAAGAGCGTTAGCAATTCCAGGATACAATAATATCCTTATAATTGGCTTAATTTCTGTAATGATTGTAGCCATAAGAAAATTATTTTTTAATAAAAAATAAAGCTTGGCGTAAAATTATAAAAACAATATAGAAAATATTCTTTGTTTCTTTCAATAATTATCTATTATCTCTGATGTATTTTTGAATAGATTTTTTCTTTATATCTATTTATAAGATTATTACTAAAGAATAACATTCAAAATTAGATTTTAACATACTTTAAAGGAAAACTAGAATGAGAAAGATCTTATTTACTTCTGCTACATAGTTTTTTTAAATATAATTCTTACTTAATTATTTATTTAATTCTCTCTTCTTTTTGTTTCTTTTTATTATGATAAATATAAGGATGCCAACTATAAACAAGGTTATTATACTTATCCACCAATAGACTATAGAAAAAATTACAAAAAAAAATAACAAGAAAACTGTAATACATAAATCAAATGCATTTGATAGCTTCTTGGCTTTTTTCCATTTCTCTTCCCGAAGGTTTTTTTCTGATTCTGTTCCATCTTCAATTGACATTTGATTATAATTCTAAATTAGATTAGATTACATTTTTTTCCTGTCCAAATAGTATAGATATTTATGAAAATAGATTATAACTAATAATTTAACACTTACTTGAAGATATATTATAATGTAATAGAGGAATGAAAATTCTCACAAATTATTTAAAAATTATTGTCTTTTATCACTCAATTAAGATTAAATCGGAAATTAAAAAGAAGGAAATTTTACAACTGGTCTAAATACTTTAAATTCAAAATTAAAACGATTGGCAAACTCTTGCCTTAAAATTGTTTTATATTCGGGATCTCTTTCTTTAAATGGAATCTTTTCTGTTCCTGAATAAATGTCTGAGAGTTTATAAGAACCAAACATTTTAGAAAAAGGAATAACAATCTGGGAAATATCAATATCTCTTTCTAAGCTTTTTTTAGAGGATTTTTCTAATATCTCTTGAAAAACTTCTTTTGATTTTCTTGAGCTCATTACTTTATCACCATTTTATTCCTTTACAATTAGTTTTCCTCTAATTCGGAGTTTAACTCCAAGTTTTTCTAACTTATTTCTATATTCAAAGATAATATCTCTTAGAATCTTTTTGCTAATTTCTAATTGTTCAGCCAATATATCAAATTCTATTTCATTGAATAGTTCAGAGTACTTTATTAATTTCTGGATTGAATCTTGGATCACCTGATCGTAGTCTGCAATCTCAATTTCCCTAGTAATATCATTTAAATCGATATCATAATTGCTCTTTAATATATTTGGATTGCTTTCAATCCAATTATGTATTAAATTTCGAACTGTTTCTGAACGAGATTGTCTTCTTTTTTCTGCCATCAGATTGATAACTCTCTCATCAAAAGCATCTAGACTAAAAGTAATTCTAGAAAGATCTGATGATTTTTTTGAATCTGATGGCATTCTTTTATTTTTACCGACAAAATTTTTATGCTTATTATAAACATTTCTTTTCCAATATTTAAATATTTGCACAAATGATCATTTAATGCATCATTGAAGATGCATAGATTTATAAATGGAGAGGATCATATAATATTCATATGATATACTAATGGTATATGAATATTATACGGTCTTGTGTGTAAAATGTTAGAACTTTATACCCCTCAATATGAAGAAATAAACACCAGAGAACGTATCACCATTGATTTAATAAAGGATGGTCAAGAATTTTTACAGCAATTTGATATTAATACAGAATTGTTATTAGATACAATTTCAGTAGTCTATAAATATTTAAGAAGTAATGGAAAAATACCCCATAATTTATTTAAATTCTTTATTGCATCATATTATATAATTTCCAGACATCCTTTTGCGTTTCCAGTTCATGAAACCAAGAAAACCTTTTGTGAAAAATTTGGACTTCCAATAAGTTCTTTAGATTATTGTGTAGAGAGAATAACAGAAACTCTAGGATATATCAAAATTTTAGACGATATGAATTTCCCTTATTTTGTTGATCCTAAGCGAGATATTAGCTTGAAGTTCATAAAAAATCTCATCAAAACTAAAGTAGATAAAGCAATGATGAGATTTTTAATATGGCATCAGCATATTAATTCACAAATTCTTACTGAAGAATTGGTAAATGAAGCAATTTTTAAGCAAAAAGCTTTTCCCGAGGAACTTTTCAGGCAATTATTTGAAATTGCCTTTGAATATGTTGAAGAGGAGTTTTTGGACTACAAGGAGTATGTAAAATTACAAAAGAAAGTTTTTATCTAATTTCTTAGATCTTTAAATAAATTATTGCTAAACTCATCCATAATTGTTAAATAATATAAAAAACTTATTTTTAAAGTAATCTGAGTAAACTTACTTAAGATATGTCAAATGAGAATATCCAAATCTGACTGGTTCATTATATTATTCATTATTGGAACATATGTTATTTGGTTTGTGTTCTTCCAGGATGTTATTCAATTTATTTTAGATAATGCAATAGAAGCAGATACGGGAGAGAAAGATATAGTTACTGGCTGGATAGGAGTCTTTATCTTACCTTTACTTATCGCGTTTTGTTTAATGGGAATAGTTGCCGGGATCTATACATTAATAAAAAAAATGAAAAAAAGTGATTTATGAAAAATGGAGTACTTTTCATCTAAATTCAATTAAATATGATTTTTTGGTCTATAAAGAGTATATAAAATTACGAAGAAAGGCTTTAATTTAAATAGTGTGTAATTTCTATATTGAACTTGCCTTAGTGTCATCAAATTCTTTTTTTATTAAAAAATGACGGCTGCCATAAATGATCAGAGCTAATCCTCCCAACGCAATTAATATAGTAACCAAACCATACTGATAAAGCCAATTTCCAAAATAAGTTAATGGATCCACTGGAGGACATTCATAACCATTAGGAGTAGGAATACAGGGTACATAAACACTACCAAATAAAATTGAAAGGATGGTATTAACAACTAGTAAATAAAAACCAACAATTACTAAAATTATGCCTTTTGTTTTATTTTGTATAAAAATCAAAACCAATTTTCTACTTTTTTGTAGTTAATAAATTAGGATCAAAAATAGCTATTTAACACTTCCTAATAGCTTTATCATAATTCACAATTACGTGTCATTTAGGCCATTTATATTAGTTTTTTCACATTTTTCTGAGATTAATTCTTAGCATGAGATAGTAGCATCCCATTCTTGAAGTGCAAGAACAACGTTTAAAAATTGCTTTTGAAAATTGTTAGGTGTTGAGAACTCATTAAATCGCAAGAAAATGCTCATACTATATTTTGAAATGAAAGATTTTCTTTTTCTTGGAAGCCATCTAGATTCTGCTATTTTATTATATAGTCTTTTATTGTTTTTATTGAATTTGGATGCAATTCTATTTGAAGTGAAATAGATTCCCAAAAGTTGATAATTTTGGTTTTTAAATTTTCGAATTCTATAATTAGGAATAATATTAATATGATATTTCTTTTTTAATTTAACTGATAACCTATCATAAGAAACTCGCCATATTATTGGAATTATTAAGCTAATAAATAAATATATAACCAAAATGCCTTTAAATAAATTAGCAAATAATAAGCTATTGAAATAAATTACTCTAAGCTCGAACAGAAGGATTATTAGCACAGAAATACAATTTAATATTAAAAAAGTAATCCCACTTTTCCTTTTTTCTTGAACTTTAAACCCTATATTATTGATCTCACTATATATGTATTGTTTGAGAGAAGGAGTGACTCTCATCATCATGGATTTAATAAAATAAATAATTAAATAGCTCCCAGTACTGAAAAGAGTCCAATTTATAGTGAAACTAAATGTATAAGGCTGTAAAGTAGAAACTCCAATGCCATTATCAGAAATTAAATAAACAGGGTATATAATTGTAAAATGGACAGTGATAGATATTACCACTACCAACACATATATGAGCCATTTAATCCTTTTTTTAAAATATTCTGCTCTAATTGTATTAAAAGAATCAATAGAATTCTTTTCATTCTCAAAATCTAATTGTTCATTAGATTTATTATAATCTGTTATTTTGAATCCCTCCATTTTTGTGCTTTTTCTTTGTCCTCTTCTGGAGAGGTCCAGAACTTTTCTACTATTTCTTCAAGTAGTTTAAAATCAGGATTATCTGTCTTATTCAACTTAAGAATATGAAACTTTTGAGTCTTTTTTTCAATAATAATATAGTTTTGTTGCTCTAAATAATCAAATGCGTGCATTAATTTTTCTAATCTATCAATATTTAAACAATTTTTAATATCAGTTTTATTAATAACAGAAAGTTTAGCTTGTAATTTAGCTAAACTCATCAGAACTTGACCACCTCTAAGAGAGGCAATATTTGTTAATTTATCGAGAATCTTACAAAAATTCTTCATAATAACACTTAGATCATTATAAAAATTAA
>Ga0209635_10002023_pt1 | contig 15396 bp, 12 predicted proteins | sample DeeMarSWOR230_32_FD_187463 | JGI IMG/M metagenome (GOLD analysis project Ga0209635, IMG submission 187463) | Marine sediment microbial communities from White Oak River estuary, North Carolina - WOR-2-30_32 (SPAdes) (version 2) | ecosystem: Environmental > Aquatic > Marine > Intertidal zone >... | reverse complement strand
ACCCTCGATGGCTGCTTGTATAATCCTCTCTTCATTCATAGGCTCAGCGTTTCTGCGTCTTATAATATGGAAACGAAAAATCGGGGAAAAAGGTCTACAGGGAAGAATATCATATTAATTCTTGCATCTTTTATCTATTTTCTGATACATTTTTAGTCGCTACCCTCATGGAACAACTTAAGAAGACAAAGAAATGAGATTATCTTCCAAGTCAATAGGTTTTCATTGTCTATTCCTCGTTTTTCTCACATCTTACCTCGCCATCTGTATCGGTGCTGATTGCATCCATAATCATGAGCCTGATTGCGATTTTCACGACAATTGTCCAGCCTGTCAATGGCAGGTCTCATACCAGGACGATTTCTCAGGAGCCAATAAAATACTCAGTACGTTGGACGACCCCCTTTGTTTACTCTGTTGCAAGTATTGTATTCAATCACCCGTTCTTCCCTCAGAAAGCTACAGAATCTCTTACTTATCTCGTGCCCCTCCTCAACTAGTCTGATTCTCATCACTGGTCTGCGTTTTTTCTTGCATAATTCATAGTCGTTTTTCGAACGCAAAGTATCGATTCAAATCGTGGTTCGATATTGAAGTAACGATTCGTGTCCTGAAGCATGATGAAATGGCAGGAGGAGGAATCGAATGATATTGCGGGGATTCTTATCTTTGTTTTTGGTAGTGTTCCTTTCGGTTTCAGCATACGGAAAAACGCAGTCGGAGTCATCGGAGCAGGAGATAGTCGAGTCGCTGAAAAAACAAGAGGAAAAAATTAAAGAACTCGAGAGGATTATCCGTGAGCTCAAGGTGAAGATTGAAGAAGCCGAGCGGGAAGACGAGATGCGTAAGCTATTGGAGGAAGCACAAAAGCTGGCTAGCAGGAAGAAGGAAGACAAGGCCGCCCTGGATGAGAGAAAGTTCTACAGCGGACTCCGGCAGCACTCCGTCTTAAATCCGAATATCAGTGTTGGTGGTGATTATTATTATGCTTACGGTACATCGGGGAGTGAATACAACCGTGTACGGTCAGAGATTTCTTGGGGAACCCGCCAGTTTTTCATGAGAGAGATGGAGCTTGCCTTCGAAGCAGCTCTTGATCCTTATGCACGTGCAAAGGTGTTTTTATCAGCCGGGGGAGAGGGAGCTTGTGTCGAAGAAGGATATATGAAGTCATTGAATTGGCCTCTGAATATGAACCTGAAGCTCGGGATGTACAGGATGCAGTTCGGGGTAATTAACCGGTATCATACTCATGCGCTACCACAATTCGAGCGACCGCTGGTGATGACGAATTTTTTCAGTAATGAAACGCTAAAAGGGATCGGCGTTGCCGCTAACTTCCTTCTCCCTTCGATGACGGCACATGTGAATGAACTGGACCTGGAAGTTGTGACGGGAGGGGCCGATCGGAGCTTCACGAGTGAGGGAAAGCATAATCTTATTTTCGGTGCTCATTTAAAGAACTACTGGGATCTCAGTCGTAGCACATATGTTGAATTCGGTTTGAGCGGTGCGACGGGCCATAACGATCCGGATGAAACGAAACGAACCGACATTTACGGTGCCGATCTCAGACTCAAATGGTCCCCTCCGGAGCGATCGAAATATCGAGGGATTGAATGGTGGACTGAGGCTCTCTATTCTCGACGTGAGACGCCGGAAGGTAATATTAATTCCTGGGGATTCTTTTCTCTGGTTCAATGCCGTCTCGGTGCTCGTTGGCTTTGTGGCTGCAGGTTCGATTATTCGGAGCTTCCATATAACAATTCCCTGAATGAATATGGAGGAGCTGTCAATTTGGATTTCTGGCAGAGTGAATTTGTTTTTGTCAGGTTCCAGTATACTCACATAGATCGGAATTTCGACGAGGATGACCATAGGTTTATAGTCCAGACGGTATGGGCCATGGGGCCACATAAGCATGAAGCGTATTAAATATGAGATGAGAATGGAACATCTGGATTCAGGAATCGGGAAGGAGCTGAGAAATGAAACTATTCAAAGTAGTCGCACTATTCATCTTCTTGCTTCCCTTGGTGCAGATGAGCACGTATGCTTCTGATAAAATCAAGGTTGTCACCACGTTCTCGGATCTTGCTTCAATCACTCAGGAAATCGCCGGTGATCTCGCAGATGTAGAATACCTGTCCTACGGAGATCAGGATCCGCATTTCGTTCCTCCCAAACCGAGTCTCGCTTTGAAACTGAAAGAAGCAGACATGCTCGTATCTACAGGATTCGATCTGGAATTGTGGCTGGCAACGTTGCAGGATAAGGCTCGGAACCGAAAGATCATGGATGGAGCCATCGGCTTCATTACGGTTTCCCCTGGTATCGAGGTTCTTCAGAAGCCGACGTCGTTGAGCCGTTCCGAGGGGGATGTGCATATCATGGGGAATCCTCATTTTCATACGAGTCCCCTGAACTGGAAGCAAATATCGGAGAATATTCTCATCGGTTTAAAACGGGTGGATCCGCAGAACGCCGCAACATATGAAGCAAATCAAGAGGCCTTCGTCGATAGGATGTACAGAGCTCTGTTCGGTGATGTTTTAGTAGACATGTTAGGCGGAGAGCAGCTCGCTGCCCTCCTCCGGGCCGGGACGCTCTTCGATTTTCTCGATCGAGAATTTCAAGGTGAAAAGCTTGGGGCGCGGTTGGGCGGATGGATCAAAAAGGCCATGTCGTTCCGTGGTATGGAAGTAATCGCTTATCACAAGAATTGGGCTTATTTCGCCAGGGATTTCGGATTGGTGGTGATAGGATATATCGAACCTAAGCCGGGGATTCCTCCAACACCCAGGCATGTGAAGCAGACAATCCAGCTCATTAAAGATAGGAACGTAGATGTGATGCTGGTAGCGACGTATTTTGAGAAGAGAAAACCCACAACGATATCTCAAAAAACCGGAATCACTGCACTTTTTCTCCCTCTTTCGGTGGGTGCAGTACCTGAAGTGACCGATTGCTTTGCACTGGTAGACTATTGGATCGATCAAATCAATGAAGCTGTACAAAACAGACAAGACGTTTCTCATGATTAGTGGGAGGGCCGTATGATAGAGACGGTCAGTTTTCTATCGATTCAGATCGTGCTGCTCTTTGTTGTCACATCGGTGCATACCTATCTAGGGCTCCACGTCATTAGAAGGGGTATCGTCTTTTCAGACCTCTCCTTGGATCAATTGGCTGCATTCGGCGTGATCGTTGGAATCGGCCTGGGAATTCGGGGGGGAAGTGCAGGGTCCTATGTTGTTTCATTTGCGGCAGTGCTAATCGGTGCTATCCTTCTGGCCTATGTGAAACCGAAGAATATAAACATCCCTCATGAGGCCGTGATAGGTATCATCTACGGCCTTGCCCTCGTTGCATCGATTATGGTTGCAGACAAGATTTCTGGTGGTATGGCGTATGTCACCCAGACCCTTGCTGGTGTCATGCTCTGGGTGAACTGGCCCCTCGTTCTGGTAACGGTTATTGTGTATGTCGTATTATCAATATTCCATTATAAGTTCAGAGAGAAGTTTATTTATATTACTGAGAGCAAGCGTAGTCTACCGAATGAAAATTTCTGGGATCTCCTATTCTTCATCTCTCTCGGTGTAATCACGGTATTGATCGTTCCCATTGCAGGAGTGCTGTTGGCTTACGGTTTTCTTATGATTCCAGCTGCCATCGCTACATTGTATACCAAGGAATGGGGCAAAGCGTTACGTATCGGCTGGGGCGTTGGATTTATTGCATCGATGGTCGGATTGTTTTCATCTTATTGGTTTGATCTTCCCTATGGTCCCGCCCTCGTTCTGACCTTGGGTGTATTCTTCATAGGCGCTTTGGCGTTGAGATGCTTAATCCCACAGAGAGATAACAGTAAAGAGACATAAAGATGATTGAATTCTGAAAAGGTGGCGATATGTGGGAAGTCATTCAATTTTTATTACCTCCCTTCGTGGCCTGCGTAACGATCTTGGGATTATTAGGCTATCTCGGCATGCATGTGCTGAGACGGGAAATCATCTTTATCGATATCGCCCTGGCTCAAATTGCGGCTGTCGGTGCTACCTTCGCGCATGTGTACCTGGGTACAGAAGAGAACAGTCTCTGGGCCTATCTCTGCGCCTTCGGTTTTACCATATTAGCCTCGTTGTTTTTCTCCCAGATCGATAAACGGATTACGCAGATCACACATGAAGCCATCATCGGTGTGACATATGCTATAGCAGCGGCTACCGCTATCTTCATACTGGCGATGGCAGCAGGTGGTGACGTGCACATGGAGCATATGCTGACCGGCAGCATTCTTTGGGCTCAGTGGCCGGACATCGGTACTATTGCGATACTATTCGGATGCGTTGGTCTATTCCACCTCATATTCCGGAAGCATTTCATCCGATTGTCGGAAAACTATGGGGGAGGTGTGGTACGGAACGAGAGAGCCGTATGGTGGGATTTTTTATTTTATGTTTCCATGGGACTCGTGATTACGTTTTCAGTAAAAATCGCCGGTGTGCTGGTCATCTTTTCGTTCCTTATCATCCCGACAACAGTTGCAGCGATGTTTGCGGAGTCGTGGGGCAAACGGTTGGTCATAGCATGGAGTGTCGGCATAATTGCTTTGGTTTTCGGACTTATGCTTTCTTATTTCCTGGATTTTTCGTGCGGACCTTCGGTGATCACGGTACTGGGCTTGGCTTTGATTGTCACAGCTGTTTTCCGGAAATTCCGGCAAATGATCACCAAGCCCCAGCACTGCCAGGATCAGAACGACCGGACTCCACACGATGAACATCCTGACTCAAATGCGAGATCATTATAAACTGTTATGCATTTAAGAACTTGGAATACCCTCCAATAATTTGCGGATTGCGGCGAGCCCATCTTCTTTTACTCCCGGTTATTAATATGGAAGACAATTTTTATATATAACTTCTGGAGCGTCGATCATAAGAGGCGAAGCGTTCGTGACAGCGTGCGGCACTTGTGCTCGCCTCCGAATGGTCGGCTGCAGCAACTTATTATCCGATGTCTCCAGCGCTTCTCGCTTCGCGAATTTCAAAAAGAGCACGGTCAACGGCACCTAACAGGAGATCCGCGTCTGTTTCCATGAACTGCATCGGAGGTTTGATTTTAAGAACGTTGTAATGTGGTCCCTCCGCACTGAGCAGTATCCCGTCTGTCTTGATTCGCTCGATCAGGAGGGCTGTCTCCTCAGTTGCCGGTGTGCGTGTTTCGCGATCCCGAACCAGTTCGACACCCATGAATAGCCCCAAGCCCCTTACATCGCCAATCTCGAGATGATGTTCGGCGAGGGTGTGGAATCCTTCGGTCAGATAACGGCCTACCCGTGTCGCCCGCTCACGCAGATGCTCCTCTTCGATCACGTCCAACACCGCGATACCGACAGCCGTTGAGACGGGATTCCCACCGAATGAACTGAAAAACTCCATTCCATTTGCGAACGACCGAGCAATTTCGGATGTCGTAACCACTGCACCGAGTGGATGCCCGTTACCGATAGGCTTTCCCATTGTTACAATGTCCGGAACCACACCCTGCGTTTCGAACGCCCACATATGACTGCCGACTCGTCCCATGCCAACCTGTACCTCGTCGACCACGCACAGGCCTCCGACCGACCGCACATGATGGAATGCCTCACGGAGGTAGCCGTCGGGGGGAACGATTTGGCCGCCGCAGCTCAAGAACGGTTCGCATAGAAACAGAGCCGGCGGGCGTTTCTCTGCGACTAAGCGTTCACATACTTCACGGACATGTTCTGCATAAGCCCGCCCCACCTCTTCTCCCGTACCACGGTACGGTCCACGATACGTGTCGGGTTTTATCACCTTGTTCGCCCATTCGGGGAGTCCCCGTCCTCCAGGACCCTCGCATTTGTATGGACTGAGATCGATGAGTGTTTGAGTATTACCGTGATAACCGCTCTCTATGACGATAACGTCGTACCGTCCGGTGTGAGTGCGTGCTATGCGTACGGCCAGCTCGTTCGCCTCGCTCCCGGAATTTACAAAATAACAGACGCTCAGCGGCTCTGGTAAGGTCGACGTGAGACGTTCAGCGTACTCGAGCAGGTACGGGTGGAGGTAGCGGGTGTTTGTGTTCAGTATTGCTGCCTGTCTCGATAGAGCAGCCACGACTTTTGGGTGACTGTGCCCGACGTGACAGATATTGTTGACACAATCCAAATAGGCTCGTTCATTTTGATCGAACAGGAACTGACCGCGACCACGTACGATTTCGAGCGGCGTTTTGTACGACAAACTCAGCGAAGGACCAATCCACCTTTGCCGCTCATTGAGCAACTCCTCGAATGTCCATTGCCGATTCCCATACTGGGCTTCAGTACGTTTGTCAAATCCACATGCTTTCCGAATACGGTTTTCAGCATCACGCCAATCAATCGGCTCGAGTTGTTCCAACATCTCCCAGGCCAGTCGATCGCTGACCTGTCGGTGTTCGTTATGGGGATCCTCTTCTGCGGCCATGGCTGACGTCGTAACGCTGACACACAAACGTATGCAGATCAGAGGGAAGAGGACCTGGATCTCAAGTTCAGTGAGAGGTCGCGCCCGGTGATAGCCGGTCGCGAGGCATGCGATCACACCTAAAGGATCCTCCATGCGGAGAATTACATATGCACACATGATTGCCAGCTCATTCACCGTGTGAGTTCTCAACATGTCTCCAAAATCCAACAGCCCGGCGACCTTCCATCCGCCCTCAGCGTCCGGAGCAAGTAATATATTCTCATCGTTCGCATCGTTGTGGATGACGCTCATCGGGAGATCGGGAAGCACCGGTGCGACACGCGCGCGGTGCTGGAGAAGCAACCTTTCAACGATTCCCCGACGCCGAACGTCGGTTATACGACAAGTGTCTGAGCTGATCCACTCGGCCTGTCGTATATCCCATCGGAGATCACGTTCCATTGCGGGGTGTTGAAACTCAAACAGGCACCGGTCGAGATCACCTAATGCGTAGCCGAGACGATTCAAGGTACGCTCGCAAAGGGGGTGTACAGTCTTCAGGGGTTGTCCGGATACATATGTGAGCATCCTCATCTGGAATGGCACCCCTTCGGAACTGGAGACCGTATTGATGCTGTCGCGTGACAGAGAGACTACAACACGTGGACTCTCGCCAGAGAACCAGAGTTCAGCCAACCGATTCAAGGCTGCATTTTGGAAATCCAGCTCTTCTGTGCTTCGTCCCCGGTTTGCGATCTTCACCACAAATGTATGCGCCTCCGCGCTATCGAGCTGAAAGTTCTGATCCCATTCGGCTGGTAGTGGTTTTAAAGTACCATCAACTCCGTAGATGTCCCGGACAATCTTCCGGATCATCTCGGACGAGAAGGATGGTCGCCCTTCTCTTGTTAACTTCATGGTCAGTAATTCCCTTCTTCCAATAGTCTCACCGCCTTATTTATTCTATTAACCTGCTTCCAACAATTTAACCACTTATTATGTTCGTACAGATTGCTATTACCTTGACCTTACAAGCAGGAGGTCACAGGTTCAAGTCCTGCTTCGTCCACCAGTAATCTTCTAATCAATCAAACAATGACGGGATCATGGGGATCGAGCCGGCTTCACGATACATGTTGAGAGGATATAGAGGGCACCGGATTTTGAGTAAATTTCTCTCGTTATGTCTGTAGTAATTTTCGGGGAGGAGATCATGTCCACTATCTTCTCCCGGCACAGAAATCCCAGGAATTGACGAAAAACTCCTTTTACATGAACTTGTTACCGGTATTCTTAAAATTTACTGAATAATTGTTGACAAAATAAAAGAATTGCCTGATAATGCTCAGCAAGGTATCTCCTCGCATTTTAGTGTTGGCGATCACACAAAGGGTAAAGGACAAACTTGGTAGATGGCTGTCGAGATCTTCATCCCCTGGACCGTAAGATCCTCGAAATCCTGCAAGCCCAGGGGCGTATTCCAAATGTTCAGCTTGCGGCCGAAGTGGGCTTGAGCCCCTCAGCGGTCCTCGAGCGTGTGCGCAAGCTGGAGAAGAAGGGCGTCATAGATAAATACGTAGCCCTCGTGAACAACAAAAAGGTAGGCCTGGGTACGGTTGCCTTCGTTGCTGTTTCCCTCAACTTGCATCAGAAAAACTCGATCGAAAACTTCCACAAATTCATTGGAGAGTGCAAAAAAGTTCTTGAGTGCTACCACATAGCCGGCGTCGAGGATTATATCTTGAAAGTCTATGCACATGATATCGACGACTACGAAGATTTTCTCTTGAACGAGCTCACCAGGACGAAAGGAATAGACAAAGTAAAGACGATGTTTGTTCTCTCGATATTGAAAAGGGAGACTGCCATACCCCTGGATTGGAATGAGGAGAACAGGAACTGCTACAAGGGAGCAAGCGTGAAGAAGAAAGAGAAAAACAGCAGGAAAAAGAGAAACCAAAGGTAGTAAAAAAGGCAGGCAGTGTAAAGAAGTGAGAGTATTGCCTGTCATGCACCAAGTGTTGGATGAACCAACAAAATACACTTTAGGAGATAGGTCGATGGCGAAGGGATTATCGAGACTGTACACACAGCGGGCCAAGGAGGTTCAAGCTTCGGCGATCCGTGAGATCTGCAAGTTGGTAACTAAAAAAGAGATCCACTCTATGGCAGGGGGATGGCCGGATCCGAAGATTTTCCCTGCCGAGGAAATCCGTGAGATCGCTTTCAAGGTGCTCACCGATTATCCGGAGCTGGCACTGCAGTACGGACCCAGCGAGGGGCTCCCCGCCCTGCGCGAGGAACTTGCCCGCTGGACAGCGAGCCGCGATGGCATTTCCTGCACACCAGACAATATCCTTATTACACACGGTTCGGCACAGGGCATGGAGCTGGCGGCCAAGGTCTTGATCGAACCGGGGGATGTGGCCTTCGTCGGACTACCGACCTATTTCGGTGGAACCGGGGCATGCCAGACATTCGGCGCGGAACTTGTCGGGATTCCACTGGACGATGAGGGGATGATTCCCGAGGCTCTGGCTGAACGAATCGAAGAGATCCACTCGGCAGGCAAGAGAACCAAGCTTATTTACGTCATCCCCGATTTCCAGAATCCCACCGGGGCCACCCTGCCGGTCGAACGGCGCATGCGGATCGTTGAGTTGGCCAACGAGTACGACCTGGCGGTTGTAGAGGACAATCCCTACCGTAATCTCTGCTTCGCAGGGGAACCGCTGCCACCCCTCAAGGCCTACGATACGGAGGGGCGGGTGATATGCTTGCGTTCATTTTCAAAGATCTTCTGTCCTGGTTTGAGGCTGGCCTTCACGATCGCCGAGGAGGATATGATCAGGCGGATGGTGATCGCTCGTCAGTTCGAGGACTGTTGCAGTAACATGCTTGGACAGTACATACTTCTCGAGTTCATCTCACAGGGCCTGCTGGACGAGCAGATCAAGAAAAACTGCCAGTATTACAAGGAAAAACGGGATATTCTCCTGGCGTCCCTGGAGCGCCATTTTCCGAAAACAGTGCAATGGAACAGACCGGACGGTGGATTCTTCATCTTTGTGCACCTGCCGGATAACCTGGACAGTGAGGAGCTGCTGTGCGATGCCGTGGACCGGAACGTAGCTTTCGTGGCCGGCGCTCCCTTCTATGTCGACGGGCGAGGGAGGAACACATTTCGCCTTTCCTACGCCCAGTCCGATAAGCATACCATTGAAAAGGCGGTGGCAGTGCTCGGCCACCTGATCAAGGAACGGACCGCTGAAGAAAGAGAGGAAAAGAAATGAAGGAGGAGCTGCGTAAGAAACTGGCGATTCAGGGTAAGCGCCTTAAGGAGCTCAACGAGTTCCTGCTCGATCCGGAAAATGAGGCAGTCAATGCCGTGCTGGACTTGGTTGAGAAGTATGGTGGTCCCAGGGAAATCAACCGTCGGGCCAAGCAGGCCCGTCGCCTGAGTAGCCTGATGAAGCGCCTCAAGGATTCCGGTTCACCATACTACAAGGATGTGCTCTGGCTGAAGCAGCAGGCCAAGAAGGGCGCCTTCGTGCCAATGGAAGAGTACCGTAGAACCGTAGCGCCGGAAGTTACCTCTTTCAACGAGGAAAATGCGGTCACGCTGGAGATCAGCGCCTTGCAGTACTTCCCGTATCTCATTGCCCAGGCGAGGCAGGCGATTGAGAAGCGCGAACTGATGGCCGGCCGCTTCATTCGGGTACGATGCATGAAGGAGCAGGTGGAAGACAATGCTGACATTCTGGCCGTTGCTGCCTCGATGCAGATTGTCGGTGCTTCCTACGTCGAGACCCTCGATACCAAGGGCACAGACGGTTCCAACGTGCACCTCGGCGGCCCGGAGACGATCACCGGTTACTTCGGCGGCGTCGGGCAGCCGAATGACTACGCTCTGAAATGGACCGAGGAATTTTTACACTATTATACCGAATATGGTATCCAGCAGGTACTGAATATAAATCCTGGTACAATCCTGATCGGTTACCTGCTGCACAAGCTGGGGATCGAGAACGAGTTCAAGATCTCCGTCTATCTCGGGAACGACAATCCTTACGCAGTGATGTGGACCCTTATGACGGCACGGCTGCTGTCCGACCGCAAGGGATCCACTTCGCTGATAGGCTTCAATTTCAGCAACTCGGTGAACAACGAGACGATCCGTATATCCGACCAGATCCGCAGAGCCCTGGGCCTGGAGCAGAACGTCCGCTTCGAGCACCACATCGTGGAAACATGGAAATCGATCGTGGTGCAGCCTTACGACCGCCGGGCAGAACTCGTAGAGATCGCCAAGGAGGTTCCTAACATCTCGGCCAAGCACGAGGGTGGTGACGTGGATGTAGAGAAGACCCGCGAGCACCCGACCGATATCCTTGACTACTTTATGACCAAGGAGGACATCATCGCTCAAGGTCTCATGGAAGCGATGACTCTGAATTGGTTGGATAAGCACAATGCGGTGAACCATACAGCGAGGGATCTGGCCAAGGCTGGGATCGGCGTCATCGCAGCGAGGAATCTGCACACCTAGGATCCCGAACCCCACTGATGGTATGGGGAAGCGTTAAAGCTCATGGTCCATAATAAAATCCTGCTACCTCGACCCGGCAGGAAGAATGGTACCTCGGATTTGTAAACGGCCCGTATAAAAGATCGGTATCCGAAGGAGGCGGTGATGCAAAAATTGGCGTTCATAGGATTTGGAGTCGTTGGCCAGGGGCTCGCTGAAATCCTTCTCAAAAGGAAAGACGAGCTTAAAACGAGGTTCGGGTATGAGTACTCCGTTGTCGCGGTGAGCGATTTCAACAAGGGATCGGCCTTAAAACTGGGTGGTCTCGATCTTTCAAAGCTGCTTGAACTGGCACGGGACAACAAGATCTCGGAGTATCCCGGAGCCGAAGTGAACTTGGATGCTCTTACTACGATAAAAAAATCGAACGCTGACGTCATTGTGGAGGTCAGCTACACGAATATAGAAACAGGTGAACCCGCCTACTCGCACTTCAAAACGGCTCTGGAAACAGGCAGGCACCTGGTTACCACGAACAAGGGGCCGACGGCCTTGTTCTTGAGGGAACTGGTCGATCTGGCAGCGAAGAACGGTGTACAGTTTCGCTACGAGGGTACCGTGGTCGCCGGCACGCCTGTACTGAACCTCAACGAGCTTTGCCTCGCGGGAAACGAAGTCAGGGAGATCAAGGGAATTCTCAATGGAACAACGAATTTCATTCTGACGAATATGGAAAAGGGCAGAAGCTACGAAGATGTCCTCAAGGAGGCCCAGGAACTGGGCTACGCAGAGGCCAAGCCCGATGCCGATGTTGAGGGATGGGACGCGCTCGCCAAGGTAATGATACTTGCGAAAAGTGTTATGGGTGCTGACATCAGTAAAGAAGACGTGGACCGCACTGGCATCACGGGCATCACACTGAAGGATATCGAGGCAGCAAAGAGGGAAGGGAAACGCTACAAGTTGATCGGCAGGGTGACGAGAGCAGGCGGTGGGGTGAAAGCCTCGGTTGGCCCCGAGAAGATCGATCTGACTGATCCGCTTGCATCCGTGGGCGGTGCTACGAACGCACTGACTTTCGGTACTGATCTTCTCGGTGAAGTTACGGTCGTCGGTCCCGGAGCCGGCAGAGTGGAAACAGGCTTTTCGCTTCTTGCAGATCTTTTAACGATTCATAGGAAAGCGTAGAGAGGTGTCCCTTCGGAAAAACAGCGTTCATGTCTGTCCTACCGGGAGAGAAAGGGAAAGACAGCTGACTTGCACGCTGATGGAGTAAGACAGCAAATCGCAGGTTACACACTCTCATAGTTACGCCCGTAAACGGGGGCGACTGGATATCTGGAAAAGGATGGTCGTTTATGGAAATGCTGATTGCAGGCAAATGGATTGATAAAGAGGAAAAGATCGAAGTAAGAAATCCCTACGATAACTCCTTCATCGACACCGTACCGAGCGGAAATGCCGAGGACGTGGCTGCTGCTGTAAAGGCGGCCGCGGAGGGCTGCGCGGTCAACCGCGATTTACCCGTCCACAGGCGTATGAGCATCCTGAGGAAAGCTGCCGATATTGTGGAGGAGAATGCCGAAGACTTCGCCCGTACCATCTCCACTGAAGGCAGTAAAACGATCAGAGAGTCCCGAAAGGAAGTGGCGCGGGCTGTCCAGACGATGTTGATCTCGGCCGAGGAGGCCCGCAGGATAGTCGGAGAGACGATACCTTTCGATTCCATGCCGGGCTCGGAGAACCGTGTCGGTTACTACTTCCGCTTCCCGATAGGAATCATCGCGGCAATAACTCCATTCAACGATCCTCTGAATCTTGTGGCTCACAAGGTCGGCCCCGCGATCGCAGGTGGCAATACTGTCGTTCTCAAGCCGGCGACGGTTACACCCCTTTCGGCCATAAAGCTGGGGAAGGCCTTGATGGATGCTGGCCTTCCCGACGGAGTACTGAATATCGTTACGGGGTACGGTGCGAAGATAGGCGACGCCCTCGTGTCGAATAAGCGAATTCGTATGATAAGCTTCACGGGAGGGGTCGAGGCTGGTGAAAAGATCGTGAAGAGGGCTGGCCTGAAAAAGATCGGCATGGAACTCGGATCCAATACTCCCGTAATCGTATGCGATGACTGCGATCTTGACAAAGCTGTCGAGCTGAGTGTCTCCGGCGCATTCTGGGCGGTCGGCCAGAACTGTATTGGCGTTCAGCGTATCTATATAGAAAAGGAAATTTATAAGAGGTTCGAGACACTCTTCGTCGCGAGGACGAGGCAGATGAAAATCGGTCCCCAGCTCGAGGAGGATACAGATATCGGTCCCATGATAACCGAAGGTGAGGCGAAAAGAATCGAGCGCTGGGTGAACGATGCCACGAAAAAGGGAGCGAAGATCCTTACCGGAGGCAAGCGAAGAGGCTCCATTTACGAACCGACGGTTCTGGCCGATGTCCCCTCGGGCTGTAAGCTGGATAAGGAAGAGGTTTTCGCACCGACCGTGAACCTCTACCCGGTCAAGGACCTGGACGAGGCAATCAAAAGGGCAAACGATGTGGACTATGGACTTCATGCTGGCATTTTCACGAGTGATATCGGCAAGGCTTTCAAGGCGATCAGAGAGATCGAGGTCGGGGGCATTATCATCAACGATTCATCGGACTACAGGATCGATATGATGCCGTTCGGCGGTGTCAAGAACAGCGGGTTGGGACGCGAGGGGATAAAGTTCGCACTGCAGGAAATGACGGAGCCTCGCGTGGTCTGTTTCAACCTGTAATCGGCAACATCGGTCATCGACTGCCCGATCCTGCTTCGACCACGAGACATTTCAAAATTATTCAAATGTTCTTTAAAATTTCATAACTTAAAAGCGTAACCGAGCAGGAGGGCGAAGCCAATATTCTTGGTATCCTCCTCCGGGATTGTCTCTCTATACTCCTCGCCGTCAATTACTCCGACAGTCTCGCCTCCCTTGATGGTCTTCGAAAGGCCTAAGTCGAACCTGGCATCGAAGGTGATCTGGCCTCTGCCGACAGCATAGCCGAATCCTCCGCCAATTACGAGACCGAACTCCATCTTATTGGTGACCTCGGAGTAGTCTATTGATCCCGTCAGGGTTTCGTGCGTTATATGGTTTTCTCCCTCTATGTCGATATCCGCGGTGAGGTTTATCCCCATGCTCGGGCCGACGAAAAAATAAGGATTGAATCCTCTTTTCAGCGGTATCGTATATATGGCCAAGAGAGGTATCTCGATGTAGTCATATTTCCCTGTGAAATCAACAGTGATATAAGGATTTGCTATTACACCATTTAATCCCTTCATCAGGTAGAATACTTCCGGTTGCAGGCTCACATTATCATTGAACGCGTAATTCAAATAGACACCACCGGCGAAACCATTCTTGAAGGATGTATCATCCCAACCGGCGGGAACCGTGGTGATATTGGCGGTGAAAAGACCTGCCTTGGCGCCGAAAGAAATCCCTTTCGCTGAAGCTGCGGAGTTTATCATCACCAGTGCTAAAAAAATAAATGTCAAGCGTTTCATCTATATCTCCTTCTGAAAAAGTAGCGTTTTCCACCGACACCGTTACAACATCCAATCCGAATGACCCGTAACGCTTCCTGGCAATCATACCTCTTTTCTCTATGATTTTCAAGTATACGGTGTTAAAGCTGGAAAAGATACTGTAACTTCATGAAGAACTGCCGGTCGGCCAGAGTCCAGCCCTCGCGTCCATCTTCCTCGAGGTTCAGATCCCGATAGTCGTGTGTCGATCCGACGTAAAAGACTGTCAGCGAATTAATCCGGTATGTGAGCAGCGGATCCACATCCCAGGTATTGTACCTGTCGTTGTACTGCAGAACAACCCGCATTGAGAGTTCGCGCGACAGCTGCAGCGACAGCCGGGACCGGAAGACAGACTGGGAGAACAGCCGGGCGCCTGTATCCAGGTCGTCACCGCGGATAAAGTTGTAAGAGGTGGAAATCAGCAAGCGATCGATGGGCTTGATATCCGCCCACAGCCCGTAGTTGGTCTCTTTACCCATAACCAGATCACGGCGAGCGATACGGTGGCCGTAATCGATGTTCCCGCCGAAGCTCAGCGCACCGCTGGGCTGGGTTTGCAGTCAGGTATGAATCAGCCAGATATCGTTGAACTGGATTCCACCGAAGAGCTCGTTGCTACGCATGTGCCGGGAGTGTATCCCCGTTTGGGCGGCCCGGAATTTCACCTCGAGATTGGCGTCGATCCATTCGTCCTTCTTAACGCCGTCGAAATTCCATTTTCGAGTGACGTTCACGTTGCCGTTGATGTTTTCCAGGATCTTGTTGTCGTCGAATCTCACAATACCGCCGATCCACGACAAGCCCATGCGACGGTT
>Ga0209635_10002021_pt1 | contig 15404 bp, 14 predicted proteins | sample DeeMarSWOR230_32_FD_187463 | JGI IMG/M metagenome (GOLD analysis project Ga0209635, IMG submission 187463) | Marine sediment microbial communities from White Oak River estuary, North Carolina - WOR-2-30_32 (SPAdes) (version 2) | ecosystem: Environmental > Aquatic > Marine > Intertidal zone >... | reverse complement strand
CATTTCCAAGTGTAGTCATAGCGGCAAACCCGATTATTGTACCACCTACTAAAGAAAATAAAGTAGTAATTAAACCTAAACTCTCAGCGAATTGGAAAAATATTGCTGATATTATTATTAAAACTATAATATATTTTAGAACCTTTATTAAATTTCTAGAGGTATTTTCATTTAATTTTTGTTTTCTTTCTAATCTTTTTATTTGTCGTTTAAGAATTAAATGTATCACGTATCCTACAACGATTATAATTGCCGAAATTAACAATGGAACAAAATTCTCAGCTAACCAATTTATTACAACTGAAAATAAATCTTGAAAAAGCATACTCTAACCCACACCAAATTTCGAGTTTTAATTTTAATTAATTTTACATATTCAATTTTGATTAATATTTTATTTTTTCTATTTACTAAACGAATTTAGAAAGAAAGCTCCTATAAATCAGTAGTGGGAGTGGTTGGTGATGGTCTTATTTTTTCCCGTTCAGATAATTTTACAGAAAGTTCTCTTTTTAAATCAGATAATCTATTTTGTAATTTTTTTAGATCTTCATTCTTTTCGATAAATTTTATCTCAGTTTTATTTAACTTTTTTTGTTGAGAAAGATAATCGTCTTTAGCGGAAGCTATCTTTTCTTCTGTTGCTGAACTTCTAACAAGTTTGATATAAGACAGCTGTCTTTTTCCTAATTTCTCTCTTTCTTTCGCAATGTCTACTTTTTCATCCATTAGTTTTTTGTTTTCTTCAGCGATTTCTTTTTCGGTTTTCGCAATTTTTTTATGAATTTCTGCAATCTCTTCTTGGATATCAGCAACCTTTTCGTTAAAAACAGCTTGATCCTTTTCAATTTTCAATCCAGAATCCGATAAATTTAGAAGTTCTTTAGCTTTCAGTTTACTATTTATTAATTTTGTTGTCTCTTCAGCTAAATCTTTTCTAATTCTTGTTAATTCAAGTTCTTTTTTTACGAGTGTTTCTCTAGCTTTAGCTTTTTTTATTTCAAATTTAACGATATTTTTAGAATCCATTGCAACCCTTTTTTCATTTTTTGCTATACTTAAATTTTCTTTTGCAACTCTTTCAAGAGTATCAAGATTTTCCATTACAAAATCACCTATTCTTTTTATTGGTATTTGGGGTATAATTAGAAAGAAGTTTAATTTATATGTTATGCATATAAAAATAAAATCACTCCTACTTCTCCTATATTTTCAACGTTAAAAACAGTAATGAATTTTGATAATGATATTTCTTTTATTTTAAATTAATTTCCTAAATTCGGATCTTTTCCCTTGACCTTCTAATTTCGAAAAACAAATATCGCGTTCTCTTGCCTTAAAACAATTAAGATCAGATAAATCTAAACGACCGGGAAAATTATTAATTTCTTAAGATATATGTTTGTAAGATGTCCTTATTATTTAGCCTTTTTAGGTTTTTTTTTAACAATTTTTACACCTAAACTTATTTGACCCGCCTTTTCCTCAGGACCCTTCCAAAAAAGATATTTTTTTTCCAAAATTTTTATTTTTTTAAGTTTAAATATCAAAATTGCCATTAAATTAATCGCAAGAATATTTGACATTAAAAGAACAAAACTTCCAAGTGATAAAAATAAATTTCCATAAATTAAAGTTACTCCAATATTAACGGCAGGAGGCATCAATGATACCGCAATAGCAATCCCTACCAAAGAAGATTGTATTTTACCCGTAATAGCAAATCCTACAGCTAAGCCGGCACCGATAGAAACGATTAAATCAAAAATCGTCGGGAAATTTCTACTCATCATTTCATTTGTTATAGAGGGTGAACTATAAGTAAGGAAAGCTAAGCTTGCCAGTAAAACTCCAATTCCTATTGCGATAATAACGCTTATTAATTGTCCGAATATTCCCTTTTTAACTAAGTTATAATTTTTACTTATCATTCCATATGAAACACCAAGAATCGGTCCCATTAATGGAGATATGATCATTGACCCGATAATAATAGCAGTAGAATTTAAAATAAGTCCTGCCCCTGCGATGAAAGCAGCTATTATAATAAAGAGATAAAAATCAATGTTCAATTCCATTCCTTCTTTTATTGTGGATTCGATTTCTTCTACGGATACTCTGCTCGAAAGCTCTTCGGAAGCATCTAATTCTTCCTCTGCTAATTCTGGGATCGTTACTTGTAATTTTAAGATATCTATAATCCCATATTCAATTCCTATTCCTAATTCGTTCAGCACTTCTAGTACTCTAGGAACCGAATCCTTTTGGCAGCGAATAATGACTAATGAATTGTTATTCCCTTCTAATAAAATCATATTTTTAATTTTAAGCTTCTCATTTAAAGCAGTTATTAAGGATTCTGTAATGGTCTTCGGTTCATTAGGAAGGCTTATTTGAATCTGACTCATTTTAATAAATCACATAAATTAGTTTTAATTAAATTTTTAAACTAATAATAAAAATTATTAGAATGAAATAAAAATTTTAGGGAAAAAAATTACGTTCAAATCTTGCTTAAAAATCCTTTTAAAATTATCCATCTTTAGCTTACTTAAAGAAATAAGTTTAGTCATCATACTAATTAAGTTAAATTTATTTCCTAAATTGAGTTTTAAATAAGCTTTAGCTTTTTAGATGCTAAGATATTTTATTTTGATTCTAAGATCTTTAAAAATTCTCCTTCAGTTATAATTTCAATGCCATATTCTTTAGCTTTAAGATTCTTTTCACTCCTAGAATGGGGATCATTAGTAACTAAGTAATCTAAGTTTTTTACTACGTTATTTTTAAAGATTGCACCCATTTCCTCTAATAAAGTTTTCACTTGATCTCGTGTCATTGATTTTAATGCTCCTGTGAAACAAAATGACTTTCCCTTTAACTGACCACCTTTTGAAGGCTCCTTAATTTTAATAATACCTTTTTTTAAAACCGAAATCATTTCATCATAAAGTTTATTAACACCATTAATAATAGTTTGAGCGTTTATTTCACCTATTCCCTCAATTTTTGCTAATTCATTTATTTTAGCATTTTTAATAGATTCAAGTTTTTCATAACCCGCATTTGTAATAAGCTTAGCGATTGATTCTCCTATATTTTCAATGTTAAAAGCAGCAATAAATTTTGATAAAGAGATTTCTTTTATTTTAAACAAATTTCCTAAAGCAACTTCTGCGGATCTTTTCCCTTGACCTTCTAATTTTGAAATTTCTTCAATTTTCAAATCATACAAATCCGCGATTTTTCTGATTTTATTATTGATATATAATTTCCATAATAACTTTTCTCCAAAATTTTTTACCCCTAAAACTCTAATCCATACTTCAAGTCTATGAAATTCTTTACTAGGGCAATTTTCATTAGGGCAATATAGTTTTGCTCCAACATTTTTTAATTTTGTACCACACGATTCACAAGAAGTTGGATATATGATATTTTTTGTATTAGAGGGATTTTCAACAACTTTTTCAACTTTAGGAATAATATCTCCCCGTTTTGAAACAATTATGATGGATCCCAATTTTAATCCTAATCGTTTAATTTCGTCGGGATTTGATAATGACGCACGTCTTACTTTCGTGCCTCCTATTTCGACCTCATCAATAAGAGCTACAGGCGTTAATGTTCCACCGCTAATACTCCATTCTACATCGTTTAAAACCGAAACTACAGATTGTGAAGGAAATTTAAATGCAACTTGTCTCATCGGAGTAATTCGGTTCATGTCTTCAAGATCAATTTCATTACATTTTACAACAAGACCATCAATGTCAGAATTCAATTGTTCTCTTATTTTAATTATATCATCGCGATATTTTACAATTTCTTCCACATTATAAAAAACTTTAGTTTCGATTACATTAAATTTCTGTTCTTTCATCCATTCAATTTTATCGAGTTCACTTTTAAACTTGATTTTATCATTAATACTTAATACATCATAATACATTAGCGATAAATCATCACAGCCATTACCATCTTTTCTTTTACTAATGCCAGATGCGGTATTTCTACAATTTGCATATTGTTGGGAATATTTTTTTTTGAAAACATCATGCGTTAATATTATTTCTGCTCTTAATGCTCCTGAAAAATCTTTATCTATTTTTGGAAGATATCCTCGCATTTTTTTAACATTTTTAGAAATATCATCACCGATTTCGCCATCACCCCTAGTTACAGAAAATGTTTGTAACCCATTTATATATTGAATTTCGATTGATATTCCATCAAGTTTTAATTGTACGATTAGGCTAGGACACGAAATTTTTTTGTTCCATTTTAATAATTCATTAGGAGTATTAATTTTAGATTGAGAATTCATAAAAATTATATGCTCTCTTTTTATAAATCCGGTTGCAGAATCCTTTCCAATTTCAGAAAATATTTTATTATTTGGATTGAGTTTATTTAATTCATCTACTAAAGCATCATATTCTTCATCGCTTATCTCAGGTTGCTTGTTATAATAGAGATTGCGATGATATCTAATCAAATCTTCTAATTTTTGAACCAATTTTCTTTCATTTACCATTTTTTAATGTCCAATTTTTTTAACTTTATATTGAAAAATATGATTTATTCCACAGGATTAATTATTTCATTTTTAAAGTCTTAAGACTTTCTTTAATTGCTTTAGATCCATCGCATTTAATATATTTTTACTTTCTAACCAACCTCTCCTAGCAACAGCAACACCATAATCCATAAATTTTAATTGATTAAGGTTATGAGCATCACTACCGATTGGAAAGCAAATATTACGTTCTCTTGCCTTAAAACAATTGAGATCAGATAAATCTAAACGATCAGGAAAAGCATTAATCTCTAAAAATATATTGAATTTTTCAGCTTCTTCAAATATTTCGGAGAAATTTAAAATGGCTGGTGCTCTCTTGTTAATTATTCTTCCAGAGGGATGACCAATGCAGTTAACATAATCATTATGCATTGCATTTAATACTCTTTTAATTAAAACTTGCTCACTCTGTTTAAAGCCAGAGTGAATACTAGCAACTACAAAATCCAAATCCTTTAATATAGAATTATTTAAGTCTAAATTCCCTTCTGAATCAATATTAACCTCAATACCTGATAAAACTCTAAAATCTTCTAATTTACGATTAATTCTTTCGATTTCAGTCATCTGAGCTTTTAAATCGTTTTCATTCAACCCACCAGCAATTTTTAGAGTCTTTGAATGATCGCAAATAGAAATATAATTGTATCCTAGATTTTTGGCGGCTATAACCATTTCTTCAATTGAATTAGAACCATCGCTCCATTTTGTATGAATGTGTAAATCTCCTTTAATATCCCCAAGTTCTACTAACTTTGGAAGCTTCTTAGCCCTAGCCAAATCAATCTCCCCACGATTCTCTCTTAATTCTGGTTGGATGTAGCTTAAACCTAATAATTCGTAAATTTCTGTCTCTGTAGTGCCTGCAATCTTTTTGTTATCATTTAAATTAAAAAGACCAAATTCATTTAGTTTCATATTATTTTTTTTGGCTAATTCTCTTAATTGAATATTATGTTCCTTTGATCCTGTAAAATATTGAAGAGCTGAACCATAGCTAGAATCTTCAACAATGGTTAAATCTACTTGAATATTATTATTAAGGACAATTGTGCTTTTTATTTCTCCACTTGAAATAATATTCTTTTTTTCAGGTAATTTAGTAAAAAACTCCATAACATTTTTAGGTTGTTTAGAAACCACTAAAAGGTCTATATCTCCTATTGTTTCTTTTCTTCTCCTAATAGAGCCTGCAAATTCAACTTTTATAACTGTTTTTAAACTTTCTAATTTTGATTTTATATTTTTAGCAATAGGCCAGATATCTCCTAATAGAAACCTTTCTTGGGATGTTTTATATAGTTCAATTGCTTGGAGAAGGTTTACTTCCTTTTTCTTTCCAAAGCCTATAATATTTTTTAACTTGCCCTTATTTATAGCTAATTCTAATTCATCAACATTCTTAATTGCAAGTTCTTTATTTAAGATTTGTGCTGTTTTTGGTCCAATTCCTTCTAATTTTAACAAATCCTGTAGTCCATGAGGGATTTGACTCCTTAAATCATTTAAATATTTTAGATCTCCTGTTTCAATGTATTCTCCTATTTTCGAAGCTATACTCTTTCCTACTCCAGGAATATCATCCAATCTTCCTTTTTTATATAAACTTTCAATATCTTCAGTTAATATCTCTATATTTTGGGCTGCTCTTCTATATGCTCTTGGTTTATATTCTACTTCATTTAATTCTAGAAGTTCAGCGATTTCATAGAGAATTTTAGCGATTTCTATGTTTTTCATTTTAAATTTAACAATTTAATTTATTAACTAATATTCCCCTCTTCAATTCAATCATGCGGAGAAATCTTATAATTAATTAAAATCAAAAGGAAAAATACTACTGCCGGAGGAACAAAAATTATTGTAAAAATCCCTGTAATCTCATGAACGCGGTAAAATAATTCGATCATCAATACTCCAATATTTACAATAAATGCTCCAGTAAGTGCCATGAAATAATTTCCTCCTTCAAATACTTTCCAAGTAGTAAATGCATAAAGCATTATACCACCAACAATTATTACTAAACCCCATATTGGAACTTGATTTGATTGAAAAAAGTCTGGCACTCTGATTGCGGCTTCAACTATTAGGAAGAAGAAAGAACCTGAAGTAACCATTAATGAAATGTTTAGCGCTTTTTTATTTTCTAAATCTTCCTTGCTATAATACAAAGCAATGATCATTAGAACAAAAAAACTCGCTGATGGAATTATTATATAATAGCTAATCCACATACCCAACAGCGGAAAAAACCGTGTAAAGTAGCTTAAAACAAAAATCTCTCCTATAACAACAGCGATACTTCCTATAAGTTCAATTTTAAAGCCATCAATAAGATATAATCCTATGATATATGTAACTATTCCCGCGGCAATTATGTAAGTTCCATAGACCCAAGAGTTTTCTGGAGTTAGTGGAAAAATGAGAATTATATTTATTAAAACTGCAATGAAAATTGCTATATTTGCTAAACCTGAAATTATTAACACTTTTCTTTTATCCATTTTTATCATCAAATTTTATTGTTATTATAATTATATTATGTAATCTTTATTTTTTTAAAAAAAATAATTAATTAAATTATAGGTCTTATCTTCTCTCTTTCATCTAATTTTATTGAAAGTTCTTTCTTTAAATTGGCTAATTGAATTTCTCTCTCCTTTATTTTGTCCTCTCTTTCAACAATATCCATTTTAGCTTTATTTAATTCTTTTTCTTGTTTCATATACTTTTGTTCAGATAAAGAAATTTTTTCCGGAGTGGCCTTAGATTTGTTTATATTGACAAAAGAAAGTTGATTCTTACCTAATTTTTCTCGTTCTTTAGCTAGACTTGAATTATCTCTTCCCAATTTAAATTTCTCTTCTGAAATCTCTCTTTCTATATGGGCAATCTTTCTCTGAGTTTCTGCTATTGATTTTTGCGACATAGCAACTTTTATATTATAATTTGCTAATTCCATTTCATTTTTCAATTCATTTTCAGATAGCTTTAATAAATCAACATTTTCATATTTTTTATTGATTACCTTTTTGGTTTTCTCAGCTAATTCCTTTTTGATTTTTGTTAACTCTAATTCACTTTTTACTAATAACTCTCTAGCTTTTGATCTTTTTAATTCCAACTTTGCAACCAACTTGGACTCTTTTGATAAAGTTCTCTCATTTTCAGCCAATTTTAGATTTTCCTTTCCTATCTTTTCAAGATTTTCGATTTTTTCCATAATTCCAACCTTTTTTTATTTTAATGTATGTTTTTAAGTGATAGTGATGATAACAATGTATTTAAATGTTTTCATTTGATAATATTTATATACTTTGATATCAATATATTATTTAATAAGCTTTACCAATTGAATAAAAAGGAGAAAATTTTTGAAAACCCAAAAAAGTAATTTCTTAGGATTTAGACTTCCTGAAGACGTTCTTGAAAAGTTAGAATTAATTGCCAAACAGAAAGCAACAACTCGAGGAATTGCGGCAAAAAATGGCATTGAACAATGGATTAATCGTGAATTATATAATCAAAGTAATCAGATGATAAATATACCGAAAAATTTACTCACTAATTTACTTTCTTTTAAGTATTCTAAGGAACAATATAACAAGACTATTCAAGAAAGTGTTAATATAATCACAGATATTATGAAATTTATAATAAGTAAGCCAATGAATGAAGAAACTTTTGAGGATTATATGAAATTTTCGATATATTTTTTTGGGAGTAAAGGATTAAATTGGTTTAATACATTCGATATCAATATTAATGAAAACAATTTTTTCTTGATGGGTTTACATGATTTAGATGAAAAATTTTCCAATTTCTTTCAAATATTTTATAAAAAGTTATTAACTGAACATTTTAACTTTAATATCATCATGAATTTAGAAGAAACAACTTCTAACTTGATTCATTTAGATTTAAACTTAAAAAAAGTTAATGAAAATCAATAAGTTGAAAAAAAATGAAAAATAAAAACAAGAAAAAAAAGAAAGAAAAGAAAATTGATTCAGATATTTATGGCGAAGAGTTCATAATAGAAAACGACGAGATTCAAGAAAATAAATTCGAAGAAAAAGAAAATGACAAAGAAAACGATTTAAAGGAAGAAGATATTGATGAGATCTATAGGTAAAGATTTAATCACCTGTCATCGCTAAATGAATGAGCCCATCTTTCTTTAGTTTTTCGCTTTTTATAAATTCTCTAATCATGTCTTCTTGAAGATCGACTTTTTTCCAAATAATTAAAAAAATTATATTTTTTATTTTATCTTTGATAGACCATATGTTATTCTTGCAAAACCGTTTAACATTAATGATAGAGATAATAAAATCACTATTACGAAATAACCGAATGTTGGGAAAATAAGTATAAAAAATGCAAATATGAAGCTGATAATACCAACTATGATTAAAATGAACCTGTATTTCTTCGAATATTTTTCCATCATAATTCCAATGAATATTCGGGCAATACCTATTACAAGGAGTGTGTAGCCAACCAGATTTATTAAAACGGTTATTGAAAACGTTGGATTTACTATTGTAATAACCAATATGAAAATACTTACAATAATTGCTAAAATAGCTGTACTGTATTTTATAACTTTACCAATTTTATTCAACTTCTCATTTAAGAATGCATTAGAAATTCTTCCTATCCCTGCAAATAAGAGGGCAATTGATAAAAGAATTATTAAGGTAAGCACAGCAGTGTATGAAAAAATAATTGTTAGTATTGATAATATAATTATAATCAATCCGACGATTGTATTAATTCCAATTAAAATATTATCTTTTTCCATTTTTTATCAGACTAAAGATTAGGGTTTAATAATTTAAAAGATAGTGCGTTTTTAAATTTTTTAATTGAATGTGAATTTTTTTCCAATATAATAATATAATAATTTTCTAAATAATTTTTGTCTGAATTATTATAATTGAATAATTGAAAAATTATATATAGATAATTATTTTTGGAAGTATATAAGTTTAATATAGATAGTCATTCAAATGAGTCATTAGAATAAATTATTTTTGGAAAAGAAAAATATAGTGAAAAGATACAATAATTTTTAAAACATAATTTTATTCCTATTTTTCATTCGAAATTTTAATGCAATACGAGGAATCTATTAAGAGATTTATATAAAATTAATTCAGAATTCTTGATTTTAAGAAAATAATTTTTTTTTAAAAAAATGAACTAAAAGTATTTAATCCAAAATACTGCATCATCATGTGGATAAAAAGCGGGTATAATTGAAACTTCTCGAAAGCCCATGTGTTTATAGAAGGCTCGGCCCCCCTTATTTTGATTTTCCATGAAAAAGTAAATAACCCTTAATTTATAACCCTCTACTTTAAAGAAATCTTTGGCTTCATTTATTAAAGTTAAAACTAATTCTTCTGCAATGCCTTGTCTTCTATAATCTTGTGATACTCCCAATCCAATGAGTTCAATTACACCATCATTTAAGCCACCTCGAGTATCCCAAGAAATTGTTCCAATTATTTTACCATTTGTTTCACAAACAATTGTTTTAAATAGATAAATCAAATCTTCGGCAAATTTTTTTGCTCTCTGTACGTGATCTTCTACATCTTGAAGATATATTTCTCTTAAAAGATTAAAATCTTTTTCTGAGATTTTTCTTATTATTGTTTCCATTCTTTAAACTCAAATCTTCTTGATTTTAAAATTAAGTCTGTGATAATAATTCAATTAACGCCCTAGGGATTTCCTTATAGTCATTTACAGCATAAAATTTACCGCGTCCTTTTTTTGCGATCTCTTTACACGTGTCAATACCTCTATCAGCATCATTTTCAGCGGGCATCCCTATCACATGTAATTTTGGATATTTTTTAGCCAATTCAAATGGTTCTTCCCCACGATTATAGTTACCATCTGTGATTAAGATTCCAAATTGATTTCTTGGATTCTTTTTTACTTTTCTTAATTCTTTCAATCCTTTTTCTAAACCAATTTGAATGTTTGTAAAACCAACTGCTTCAGAATCAAGAATTTCATCTATAATAGTTGTAATTAGCTTTCTTTCGTTGATATGTTTTAGGACCATGGCTGTTGAGTTAAATAACACGATTGCATAATCTTCTTTTTCCATATTATAAGCTAATACCGAAGTTGTTAAAGCAGCATTGAGTAGTAATTTTCCATACATACTTCCACTCGTATCAAGAATTAAAATTATTTTTCTTTTTTGTTGTTTTCTTTTAATACCATAAATATCTTTATAAGTTAAGCTTCTCTGATGGATTTTTAGAGGGTTATGTTGGATGGTCTCATCTATATCAAATTCAGGCATTCCTATCTTATAATATGGGACAGTCTTTCTGTTACTTCCTCTTATCCCTTTACTAGTTATTTTAAGAGAAGTTTTTAAAATACTTTGCCTGGCTAATCGCCTAAAAATATTTTTGTATTTTTCAGAAATAGGCCTTCTTATGAAAAAATAAACTTCCGCCATAGAGGTTGCTGAATCTTTTGCTTTTTCCGAGAAGAATTTGACCCCCTTATCACAATCTAAAGCATCTGTAGCGGCATAAACATTTGATTTAAGCAACCCTATAATGGCTTCGAGATTTTCATATTCAATTGCTAAATAAGTTAAGTCTTTGATTTGTTTATAATCCAATGAATCTGCTAAATGATGATAATAATCAGGTTTTTTCTTTTTTTTTCTTATAATCTCGAATCTTAAAATATCCTTATCGGGAATCCTTTCTGTTAATCTTACGTGCAACCGTTCACTCTCAATCTCTTCAGAATCTTTAGAAGAGAAATCATCGATTATTGAAAATCCACTTCATTTAAAGTAGAGAGAATAATATCTGTAATGATTTCTATCTTTGATCTAGTTACTCCATCTTCTAATTCGATTTTATTATATAAAGCCATAATACCTGCTTCAACCCAATTTTTTGTGCTACTTTCTTTACCAGAATTAGAAATCAATCCAGCAAGATCTATTGCACCTCTTATTGAACTGCCTCGACGAATTGATGTATGTTCTCGCGTCATTTGAATTATATTTTGGCAGACTTTTGCCACATTATCACTGTTTGAATCATGAAGGTTTGCTTCTTTTTTTATAATTAAAATCTCTTCTTCAGAATTCTGGTAATCTAATTTAATCCATATAAATCTATCTTTTAAAGCCTCTCCTAAAACAGTCACACCTACATGAGCGGCAGGATTTTGGGTTGCTACAACAAAGAAATCTTTATGGGCGCGAATAGTTTTTAATTTAGGAATATCTAGAATTCCTTCATCCAAAGCAGTTAACAAAGAATTTTGAGTACTTTCTGGCATTCTATTTATTTCATTAATGAATAGACAACCTCCATTAAGCATAGCAGAAGCAAGCGGTCCAAATACATATGAGTCTTCTATATAACCCTTTGCTATTACTAAGGGAGGGTCCCAGTACCCAACTAAATTATGTGATAAGGTCTCTTCATTGCAGTCAACTCTATAAAAGCCAGAATCGAAATAAGAAGAGATAGCTCGCGCAACGGTTGTTTTTCCGACTCCAACTTCTCCTTCGATTAAAATATGTTTTCCGACAGATCGAGCTAATATTATTTTTTTTAGCTCTTCGGTTCTTCCAATAATCGCATATTTTTGTTGAATTTCTTCAACAGTTACTATGGTATTGACCATAATTTTAGTAATATTTCATTTCTAAAAAATTAAACTACTGAAATCTTAAGCTGAAAATAATAAAATAGGTTTAGATTTGATTCAATAATTCTTAAAAGAGGTTTAAGTATATTTGATATAAGGAAGGGAATTGTGGTATCGGTAAAATTTTAAATACATATAATATAATTAGTACAAACCAAAAAATACAAAAACAAATAAAAACGATATCCAATAATTTGTATTTGATTTCTGTTATATTAGTTCTTTTTTTATATAAACCAAAGCAACGATTTTCCATTGAAATGGATGTAGTGTGCCCCTTTCTAAGGATGGATACTAAAGTAGACATCAATCTTTCAGAAATTAATCGGTAAGCTTTCTTAATACTATTTGCTTTCTCTAAACCAAAACCTCTTGCTCTCTGAGCTAGTGAAATAGTTTTTGCTTCTTGTTCAATTGAAGGAATATATTTAATTCCAACCATGAATGAAAAACAATATTTGTATGGAATCCTCAGTTTCATTAAAGAATATACAAAATCTTTAGCAGAAGTTGTATTACTAAAAATAAATGTGGAGCTATATAATGTGAGAACAATTAGTAATGCTCTAAGCGCATAATATACGGCTAATCTTCTTATAGGTAAAAAATCTAAATTAAATAGATAAAATAGAACTGTATCTTGATCGCTAGTGATAGCATTAAAAAAAATATTAAGTAAAACACTAAAAATTAGAATAAGAATAATAAATCTAGTTTTTCTAAGAAAATTTTTTAGAGAAATACCACTAAAAAATGTCAATAAAATAATAATAAACAAAAGAAGAGTCAATAAAAGTAAAGATTTTATTATAAATGTAATTATCGTGAGTAGAATTAAAAAAATAATCTTTGAGATGGGGTTTAATTTATGAAAAAGTGAATTTCCAGGAAAATATGCAAATGTATATTTCTTATAGTCTAACATTTTGTTCTTATCTTTCATTAAATTCCAACCTCATTTAACTTATTATTAATCTCGTTTAAGAGTGTAATAGGTCCGAGATTACTATGTTTGATAAAATAATTACTTTTAGTATCATAATTTTGAAGTGTTCCGTCTTTACTTAGTTCAATAATCCTTTTTGTATACTTTAATAATAAATGATAATCATGGGAGGAAATGATTATTGTTTTTCCTCTTTTGTTTTCAATATAGAGCGTTTCTATTAAAGAATCAATAGTTTTTTGATCTTGACCAATAAAAGGCTCATCTAATAAGATGATCTCAGGGCTATAAATAAATATAGAACTTAAATTCAAACGCCTTTTTTGACCCCAACTTAAATTATATGGATTTTTCAATGGATCCTCATTTCCGACTAAATCTATTAATTTTTTAACGTATTCCTCTCTTAACTCTTTATAGATCCCAAAATTTCTAGGGGCGTATAAGATTTCATCTTTAATTGTAGATTTGAATATCATATTTTCAGGATTTTGAAATATAAAACCAACTTTTTTGGCATAATTATAAGGATCAGTATCATCTAATCTTTTATTCTGATAAAAAATTTCACCAGATGTTTGTTTGTATAAATTAGCTAGCAAGTAAAGAAGCGTAGTTTTACCAGATCCATTCGGACCAATAAGACCAATAAAATCCCCTTTCTGTATTTTTATGGATAAACCTTTTAAAGCCTGAACACCGCTGTTTGGATAACTAAAGGAAAGATCCTTAGTTTCTAAAATTATATTGTTTTCATTTGAAATTTCATCATTAAAATCTTGTTCATTTCCATTAAACTTCTTACTTTTTAATGACTTTACATAAGTCTCATTTATTTCAATTCTTTTTTCTAATTCTTGATATTTTTGTAATTCTTTTGTTTGTATTTCTTTATTTTCAATAATATTTTGTAAAATCTTTAGGTTATTTTCATCAAATTTAGATATTAAATTAAAGAATTTTTGAAAATTCATGGAATTTTCAATAACAATTTCATTTTTAGTAATTTTTCTGTATGCATCAAAGATGTCAATTAACCATGGTACCCTTACATTACATGATTTTAACTCATCAAAGTGGTTATGTAATATATCAGTGACTTCTCCTTTTAGAGCTATTTTTCCAGTTTCATCAAGAATTACCAATTTATCTGCACTATCAATAACACGAGATAAACGATGCTCAATTATTATTAATGTTAAAGAGAACTCCTTGGATTTATTTAAACTTTTTAACCTATCAAGGAGTAAACTCTCAGATTGTTGATCCAAAAATGCTATTGGCTCATCTAAAATAAGGATTTTGGGATTCATTACTAAAAATGAACTTAATATAGTAAGTTGTTTTTGACCCCCACTTAATTGCTCAACTGAACGATCCAAAATATTATTTAATCCCATTAGTTTGGAAATCTCTTCAATTTTAGCTTCTATCTCTTGTTTCGAACAGTTTAGATTTTCCAATCCAAAAGCAATTTCATCTCTTACTGTAAAAGTTACTAATTGTTCAATAGGATTTTGCTTTACTAATCCCACCATTTTAGATAAATCTGAAAAAGAGTAATCCCAGAAACTTTTTCCATAAATTTTAACATCTCCTTTAACCAAACCTTTTTGTCTCCACGGAATAATTCCATTCATCGCATAAGATAATGTAGATTTACCACTTCCACTTGGACCTGCTAAAATTAAAGTCTCCCCCTCTCTTAATTGGAAGTCGATATTCGAAACACATGGTTTCTGTTTTTTATCTTGACCATAAATAAAAGAAAAGTTTTCAACAGAAAGTGCGGTTTTTAAAGAAGGAATTTGGAAAAACACCTCTTATTAAAATGTAGTCGGAACCCCTGCTTTAATTAACCCATTTTTGATAACTCTACCTAATAATCCAGTAATAAAAATACCCGAAATAAACGCAAAGATAAATGCTAGTGCCCAGAGACTCCAATGTAAAGCCCAGCGTACAGGATTAATTATCCAGAGAAATGGTGCTTGAAAAAAGTTTCCAAAGCCTCCTGCTATTCCCCATCCTAGTTTAGTTTCTCCTTCCCCTAAATTCTCCATTAAAAAAAAACCCAATACAAAGAAAAATCCTTCCATAAAATTAACAAAAATTATTAATAAACCTACCATATCTCCTAGCAAAAATTCTATTAAACCT
>Ga0209635_10002019_pt1 | contig 15420 bp, 14 predicted proteins | sample DeeMarSWOR230_32_FD_187463 | JGI IMG/M metagenome (GOLD analysis project Ga0209635, IMG submission 187463) | Marine sediment microbial communities from White Oak River estuary, North Carolina - WOR-2-30_32 (SPAdes) (version 2) | ecosystem: Environmental > Aquatic > Marine > Intertidal zone >... | reverse complement strand
CATCTCTTTGAAGGCTATGTCCATGTACGGACCGCCCCTGACGGGAGGCCCGTAGCGCTCTCTGTCCTCTCTCGGAATGCCTCCTCCGATCCCTATGGGAATAAGGACCTTGTCATCGTCGGCGAGGTCCATCGGATCCATTAGCTTTGGCTGCAGACCGGCTTCAAAGAGGGGGTCTACTGCCTCGCAGAACCGCTTATAGCTCGGGGCTGAGCCCCCTCCACCTGTTGAAAGGGCGGATCCGCCCAATACTGAATGCCAGAGGTCTTCCTTAGATAGTTTAATGGTTGTCATGTAACACCCCTACCTATGGGCATACTCTATAGATATAACTCTTGCAATGGGGCTCATGCCACCGTTTATGGTTTTACAAAAAAGTAATACGAAGGCCCTAGTAGGCTATCATTATATAGATTACTAAATGATTCTGCACCCAATTTTACACGTTTCTTATATTAGTTGTCTACGTTATCATGTGAGTGAGGTATATTGAAAATCTGTGTAATAGTGCCGGTGATATCGAGGGAGCTAATAAAGAAGGGAGAGGAGAAGAAGCGTTATGGGAACTACGTGAGGCCCGACACACAGGTAGACTATGTATTCGTGGATTATGGTCCAGCGTCCATCGAGTCGATGTATGACCATGACCTCGCGTCGCCCTTCGTCGTGAAGAAGGCCGAGTGGGCTGAACTTAACGGCTACGATGCGGTAGTCGTCACCTGCATGATGGACCCAGGGGTGGAGGCCGCAAAGGAGGCCCTAGACATCCCTGTTGTCGGACCAGGAGAAGCCGCCCGGCAGATCGCGCCATTACTCGGAAAGAAAATAACGAAGATTTATCCTCGTGGACTCACTGTGCTTGAACTCGTTGAAGACGCCGATAAAACCTACAGCGTGCTATTAAAGGATGCAAAGAAGGCCTTGGAGCAAGGTTTCGAGGTCCTCATTCTGAGCTGCACGGGGTTGACAGGCATCGGGAAGAGATTGCAAGAGGCACTAAAGGTGCCTGTACTAGAGGGCGAGGCCCTAGCACTTGCGCTAGCTCAATTATTCGTCGATGCGGGGCTCTCCCAGAGCAAACTGGCCTTCAAGAAACCCCCTAAGAAAAAGAGGACTCTACCTGGCTACGAGGCGTAGAGGACTCAAAACATTCCCTTTTTATCGAGTAATTATTGCCACGCCAGATTGTGGCTGGCATATTTATTAACGCCGTTCTCTGGATGGGTATAGGTGTGCAGTTCAGTTATGAATGTGTTTAGTATCATCAAAAATTCCTCTCAATACTGGATGGGAATTGGGACCATCATCGTCCTCTACTCATCCTTTCAAAATGGCGAGTTATCCCTACGATATATTTTTGCGGTTCTCATATTATGGGGGCTTCTTGTCGGTCTCCCCTCCTATATCCTGTACGCAGTGGGGAGCCGTTTTGAGAGAAAGGCCCAAGAAGCTTAATCGGATGAAAGGAAAGAGGAAACAAACGAATCCGATGAAGAAGAGGACATGCTCTCCGAACCTTCTTCATAGTGTGACTGATTGGTGTGGTTCCCGGGATTTAAAGAGCTGATCCTATTAAAGTCCAGTAGTCTATGAATTCTCCCGTGGAGCTATTTTTCCCCTTGACGTGCTCCACCTCATGATGATCATCCTCATGAGAGTTCCTGCCTCATGGGAAAATCTCTTCGACCCTGATGATACAAGCCTCACAACATGCTCGCCATCGGATGGCCTCTCAATGATAAACGTGTTAGTTGTATATAGATCGCCTACGGAGCTCCTAGCGGCTTTGTAGATGAAATCTATCCTGACCTTCCCTCCCTCTCCACCCTCCTTCACTTTTATTCCCGATGTTTTCTTTGTGGTGTTTTTCTCGAGTTCTCGAAGTGAGCTGAGGATGAACTCGGTGAAGGACTCCAACTCCTCCGGAAGCAACCTAACGGGGATTGTGATCTCGTATGGGCCGAAGGCCCCCGTTGTCTCGTCCTCTATTCTCCATCTTCTCTGTAAGGAGGGGGTGATGACGACTGAGTTCTGGAGGGCTGCGATGGCCCCCATTATGATCGTGAACATTGAGATGCCGATCGAAGCCATGCTCCAGAACGCCGACACCTTTTGCTCGATCTCCAGTTCCAGGTTAAGGAAGTGCATACCTTTGTAAAGGATCATGCCACTCAGGTAGCCAAGGCCTCCGGCTATGAAGCCGATGATGATGGCCTCCGCCACGAAGATGGCAGCGATCTGGGCGGGGTTCAACCCGACCGATGATAGAATCTGGATCTCCTTCTTCCCCTCGTACAGGGAGTTGTACATTGTTACTACGACATTCAACACGACGATGGCCCAGGGCACTATGAGAGGAAATCCTTTACTTACCAGATAGTTGCCGAGACGTGAGAAGTATATGCCTTCCTCCGTCGCCGACCAGACCCAGTAACCGCGCTCTAGGGCCAGCCTCCTGCTGAAGCCGTCGATGTCGACGTCTTCCTCAACCGCTAAATCAAAACGGCTGATCCTGACCAAGGGGATCTCAAGGGCGTCGGACAGGGTGGCGATAATGACCTCTTCCGGTTCACATAACTCCACCCTGTAATCCGGAAGATCCCCCATAGGGTTCGCGTTTACGAGTTTACTGGGTAAGTAGGGCGACCCGTCCAGATCTGCCAACCTAAGCAGTCGTCCATCGTCGATGATACCTTCCAGAACGACCCTACGACCATCGAGTACTAGTGTATCCCCAACTTGGGCACCGATTGAGCCCCTCAGGGCCTCGCTGACGACGATGCCTCCTTCCGAAGGCAACTGGCCTTCTCTCAGTATTGCGTCGAAATTCAATATCGTCGACTCCTTCTCAGGATCGAAGCCTATTACGCCGTTTATGGTCCTACCATTCAACCTAGCAATGGGCTCAATGAAGGGTAGATTCTCGGCCTTGTAGGAAACAATGTGGACCTCAGGCTGTCTCTCTACCCAACCTGAGCTGACCTCCTTCGGTGTGAGAAACGATATCTCGGAGCCAACTTCGCTTGGCGCTCTCACCAAGATGCCTTCAGAGGGAGTACCACTCCTCGAGACCCTTGACACAATTAAGCCGTAGCTCTCGGATAGCGATGTGAGGGAGACGAAACTCATCACGAGAACTGTGATCGACGCCATTGTGAGGAGGAATCTCAAGCGCCTCCTTCGAATGCTCCTTTTAGCTATGGAGAAGATGGGAACAACGATGTTCCGAAGTGGCACGCGTCCGCGGAACCCACGCCCTCTCATGAAAGAGGGAAAGACCATCGCGAGCCCAAGGGAAGCCGACAGTGCGAGGACGCCTGTACCGAGATATCTCAAAATCGGCACGGTCTCGCTTCCGGGATAGGATAAGTAGAGGACGATGAGGAAAAAGGCGTAGAAAGCGATGCTGAAGAGGACCTTCGTCAGGTCCCTCTGAAAGAGGAGAAAGGCGATGGTTGTAGAAGTCAGAGCGAGGAAGCTGATTATGATGTAGACGGAGGTGGCTGCGTCGTTCAACATCCAATCCAGGTGTACCTTCGTCTGGGCGAGTTCGATGTAGGCCCTCTTACATGAGTCAAAGCTCTCCACGTAGCGTCCATCCTCGTAGTAGAATGCCGAGTCTGAGAGCCATCCTCCTGCTATGTCCCATGACCTCTTCTCCCTCACGAGGTAGAAGCCAAAGGACTCCATCTCGTTGAGCTCCTCCTCAAGTACTCCGAGGAGGTCAGCCGTGACCTTCTGGTTGTACCTGACAGAGTATGGCTTGGAGTCGATTGTTATCCGATCACCTGAATTGTACATCGTTATCGGCTCGTCGATCTCGAAGCTGCGGGTTTCCCTCTCGTGTCTTATTAGAATGGTGCTGTTGACGCCGATCTCGAAGGGTTCTCCGACCGGCACGATGAGGTTGTTAGGTTCTAGACCCAAGAAGAAGCTGAAAACCTCCTGGGTTGTTCCGTAGATTAAAGGTACTCCATCAATGTCCTGAACTTTTCCTGAGGCGGGGTCGAGGATAGAGAACATGATTACCACGGGAAGCTCATTGATCTCGACGAACAACAAATCGCCCTCTACGATGAGCGAGGCGGCTGGTTTCAAAGTGACAACTAGATCTTCATCTGTGAAGCGGGAGACATTGAGCCATACCGGCATGTAGTCAGCCCCTGGAGTAGTGGGGATATCACAGTTGATCAGTAACTTGTGTTCCGGGCCGAAGTCTCCCATCATCTCAAAATGGCCATTTTCATCTGTGATGACCGACATTATCTGAGCCCTACCCATCCAGAGAGACACATCAGCTCCCTTCAGAGGGGCGCCATATTCATCTTGGATAGTTCCCATCAATTGGGATGCAGATGATGAGACGTTTACCCGCACGGCAAACGAAATGAGCACTAAAAATACTAACATGGACATGGCTCTGCCCTTAACGAAAGGATATTGAGTTACAGATTTTTGGCACGACACTCGGTTGCGTCTCCCAGGGTTCTCATGAATCTGATTGACTTTCTCTTCCTGATATACTGATGAGAACTTAAAGTGTTCTGAAGAGCATGGATGGTCACAATCCTTAGAATAAGGGCATGTGATTGGGAGTCAGGTTACAATCCTTATACTGGGCCGTACGTATGTCATGTACACTAAGCCTGATGAGCACGATAATAAAACATGGAGAAAACGATGCTATGTCAGGAGGCATAAAAGTGGAAAGGGAAGACAAACCATTTGTATCCTATTCGATTCTCTGTTTCTCCGGTGGCATTGGATAAGTAATTTTACTGTGGGTCAATCCCAAGCATGCAAGTGTCTCTGCAAACTTCAAGGCCGTCGGAAGAGGGTCCAAGACAAAGACGCCCAGTTCCTTCTCGATTCTCTCTGCCATCCCCGTCATCCCAGTGCAGCCCAAGATGAGAACCTCAGCCCCGTCCTCCTCTATCGCCTTCCTCCCTTCTTCGCACAAGGCTTCGACTGTCTTCTCTCTATCACTATGCAGCTCAAGCACCGGTATATCAATGGCCCTGACCGAAGCAACTTTACTCGATAGCCCGTAGATCATTGCATTCTCCTCTATGAGGGGAATGACATTATTCACAATAGTCAAGACGGAGAACTTGTTGCACAGTGAAGATGCAACGAGCATCGAAGACTCGCATGGACCAACGACCGGTATCTTCACCATCTCCCTACTAGCCCTTACACCTGGGTCTCCGAAGCAGTTGATTACCACCGCGTCCACGCCGTCCACCTCTGCCTCAACAACCCTCTTGACGATCGAGGGACAAGCCAGAACCTCATCGTACCTAGACTCTATTGAAGCCGGGCCCTTGTCAATTCGAACCGTGTCGAGCTGAGTCTCTTGGCATATGTTAGTAAGCCTTCGCATCCTCGCTACATACTCCCTAGGATCAGAATGGGGTTTCCCTACCCTAACTACTGGCGTCACGACTCTAAGCTTCATCATCCTTGCCTCCGATATTCGTTCAGCACTCATTTAAAAAGGGGGGATACCTGGGGCTACTTGCCCACGACCTCCTCTACCGGCCTGTAATCTATGTCGAAGCCGAAGTGCCGTGGGTTGAAGATCTCCAGGCCCCTGGGGGATCTCCAGATGTCGTCGGCCCTGACACCCAGCACCGCAACCTCCCTCCCCTCGGCGAAGTCGCCCCCCCAGTTGGAGAGGCCCTGCCCAGTGCCGGCATCCATCACGCAGAGGAAGTCTGGTCCTACAACATAGGGCTCCCCGTCGAGCCAGGAGATCATGTTCTCGTTCTTGTAGTAAATCCTGAACTTCTTCCCTTTGTACTCGCCGGTCCCCTCGTACTTGTGGTCCCCCCACATGAATCCACCCCGCTCCTCCCTCTCGAAGTGGGTGACCTTCCCCCTGAAGAGGAGGTAGCCATCCACGGCCTTCACGGCGGCCTCGACCGGGTCCTTACCCTTATCATTCGCCAGCCTTATCGCCTTGCCGAGCTCGATCGAACCGCTGATCGTGTTCTTGACGATGGAGTCAGGGAGGTCCTTCCCCCTGACAGGCGCTCCCATGGTCATACAGCTCCCCCCTGAGGCCACAGCGATAGCCCTGCAAAAGTCCTCAGCCCTGCTGTAGTCATACACCCTCTTGACTATCATCGTCTCCATCCACGGCGAGACGATCGATATAGGCGTGAAAGGAATCCCCTTGACATTCAGTGTGCAGAGCTCTATCTCGGGCACCGCCCTCCCGTTGCAGTCACCATCGACCACAGGCTTGTCGCCCATAGCCGCGATGCATGCGGGAAGTATCGTGTTCCCGCAGCCAAGTTCGAAGGCCAGGTATGCGTATATGTTCTCACCCAGATAGCCTGACAACAATTTCTCTGCTAGTATAGAGGTTTTCATGAAGTCATTCATAGAAGGTCTAGTGCCGAACTTTTTCTCTATCTTTTCCCTTACCTCCTGTGTGACGCCTCCTCCCACGCCTGCGGCCCCAGCCACCAAGGCGTCCTCAGGGATATCCATTGGATCAATAATGCTGATCTTCTTATCGTACTCTTCAATAAACTCCAGCATGCCTCTAGCCCATTCTACCCCTCCACCACCGCCCGTTCCGAGAATCTCGGCTCCTGAGAGGAAATCCTCGATATCCCCATCTGACAGACCTTTAACCGACATGTTATATCAAGAGGATTTACCGCGTCTATGAGGATATATCTCTTACTCAGTGTCTCTGTTTTGGGAAAAAGATGTTATTATTTATTTTTTTAGCCCTGTTAGATATCTCAACGAGTGCCCCCTTGATGGGCTCCCTGAAGGCCCACTTTGAGAAGATAAAACTTCTTTTTGGCACCCATCTTGCATCTTTTTAAAGTCTTGTTACGCCTATCGTCCTTGTCAGCCGCTTCATCTTGAGGGATTCTGGCTTGAGGGCGCTCCTTAGTGAGTCCCAAGCCTTGTTGGGATCCTTCCCTTCGCCGCAAACGAAGACGTCGACGGCGGCATAGCCATGCTCTGGCCAGGTGTGGATGGAGATGTGGGTCTCAGCGAGGATGAGTATCACGGTGACCCCGACCGGTGAGAACCTGTGGACGACCTCGTCAACCACCTTCGAGCCGACGGCGTCTGCGGCGGCTCTTAAAGTGTCCAGCAGGAAATCTGCGTCGTCTAGGTCAGCCTCGCACCCGTAGAGGTCCACGAGCAGCTGCTCTATCTCGAGCATCGCCTTCACCAGGAGGTCCAAACCCTCTGGGGGAGGCTCTGCTTAAGAAGGTTTTCTGGGTACCCGTCTCCTCATCCTGAACCCCTCGTGCTTTCCGCAGCGAGGGCACCCCGCCTCCTTCAGGTCCTCGATGGTGGCGAACCTCAGCCCCGTCCCTACCTCCACGTCCTCGCCGCATCTGCACCTGTAGACTCTGACGGTGGGGCGCAGCTCTCCCGTATAGATCTTGCCCGTGTAGACGCCTGTGATGGCCGGCTTGGCCTCCTCGGTGGTCGATAGCCGCGCCATGAAGGTTGTGTTTCCGATGATCGCTGCCCCCTCATAGGTGTTGAAACCGGGGATGAGCTCCCGGACGAAGAGCCCCATGCCGGTTATCGCCCTGTGGACCTCCAGCATCTCGAGGGGGGGCTTGTCTGCGAAGGCAAGGTATACCGCGGCGGTTCTCCGGCCCCTCAAGGCCTCGATGCCCCTGGAGAGGAAGAGCCTGAGACCTCCCAAGGTGTAGGGCGGGTCGGTGAGGAAGGTGTCGAACACGCCGTTAAGTTCGGATGGAAGCGGTTCCCTAAGGTCGTGGAGGATGCACTCGATGCCTAGACCCTCCTCCTCCGAGACCTCCGAGATGAGACGGGTTAGCCTCTCGTCGATGTCGACGACGGCTATCCTCTCGGCTATGCCGAGTAGGCCCACGGCGATCGAGGTCAGGTCGTCGTCTCCTAGGAAGAGGACCCCCCTGCCCTCGAGGTCTCCCTCCTCCAGCATGTACAGGGCCCTCCTTAGGGCCGTCTCAGGGGTGCCGTAGGCCTGGTCTAGCCTGGTGTCTACCCTAGGCCTCCGCGAGGAATACTCCCCGAGCCTACCCAGGGTCTCGGCGTGTTCCTCGGGTATGGGGATCTTCTTCCCGAGGCATACGGGGCAGATTAAACCTTCTCCTCTGATGAAGCCTAGCTTGTCCTTGACGTAGCCTATTCCCTTCTCAGTGAGGACGGCGCCGCCTCTCCTAGCTATGATGCCCTCCCTCTCGAGCTCCCTCCTGATCGCCGCGGCGACGGGGACGGGAAGCCTCGTCGCTTTTGCGATGTCCTTCGTCCCGATCTTGCCGTGCCTGTAGACCTCCCTGAGGACCCGCCTGACAGCCTCCTCGCCCTCCTTCAGCCTCATCCTCCTGGCCACGGACTCCACCAGGTCCCCTTCAACTGGGCGTATAGCCTCACCGGTACCGTTTTTCCTCTTTCTCGATTTGGGGGTCAAGGTATGCACCTCAAGTTGTTTCTGGGAGTCATCGTAGGGAGATCATGCCTTTGATCTCCGCTCCAGCTCCCTCAGCAGCTTCTTGATCTCGCGCTCATCAATGTCGATGTTGTAGTTCTCCTTCAGCCTCACCTTCATATCAGCTAGGCTGCCGCCAGGGGCCAGCACCTTGGGCAGTATGTTGCACATGTCCTCGACGTAGTTCCAGGGGAAGATCACCCAACGCCACGATATCTCGTCGCCGAAGTAGTCAGGGACGACACCCGAGCCGGTTATGTGCCTGAGGGCGGCGGTCCTGATCTCCTTCGGGTTGAGGGTCTTGACGTACTCGGTGGCGACGCGCATGCTCTCCCCTGTGTCGGTGATGTCGTCGACTACGAGAACCAGCCTCCCGGTCAGGTTGATCTCGAAGGGATACTTGATCTGGGCCTTCCCGTTGGGCGTGGCCGTGATCCCCCAGTGCTCCACCTTGAGGCTGACGAGATCCTTGACGCCTAGGAAGTCGCAGAGCACCCGTGACAGGACCCATCCGCCCCTGGCTAACCCGACCACGAAGTCTGGCTCGTATCCGGATTCCACTATCTTTATCGCGACCTCTCTGGAGAGGGAGTAGAAGAGCTCCCAGTTCATCACCTCGCACTCGAACTTATCCGATGACACGGGGAATCCTAGATGGACTACCGATAAAACAGTTTAGGCCCTTTGAGCCTACCAGCTCCCGAGTATTGTTTAAGAGAGTGGAAGTGCTAGGAACAACTGGTGAATCAATGCCCTACTGTACAGAATGCGGGAAGGAGGTCAAGGAGGGGGACACGTTCTGCCCCCACTGCGGGGCGAACCTTAGAGAACCAGAGGTGGGTTACGTTAGGCCAAGGGCCGGCTGGCAGATAGGCAGGATAGCGGCTCTATTCATAGGAGTACTAATCCTGATCGTCTCCTTCGGCCTCATAGCCGGTGGAAGCAGCATCACATGGGTGACTGGTGACTTCGTCGACGAAGAAGGCTTCATCATGAGCGGCGAGTTCGAGATCTACACAGACGCCCACGCCCTTGTCTCCCCGGATATCGACATCTACATGGACGATGAAATCCCGCCGTTCATCCAGTCCATCACCGGTCGAGGGGAGATAGTCACCCTGAAGCTCGTGGCCTCCACCATCGATCCAGGGGAGGAGGTCTTCATCGGGATCGCCAGAAGCGGAGACGCCGAAGACTACCTCGGTGACGTCTACTACGACGAGGTCTCACAGCTCTCCGAGTCCAGCTTATGGAGGGATAGGGTTCCGGAGGTCTCGTACATCCCCCATCAGGGAGGCGCGCCTTCATTACCCCCGACGGCAATTGGCTTCTGGGAGGCGTCCGTGACAGGAAGTGGGACACAGGTCTTGGAGTGGGAGCCCGTGAGTGGGAGCTTCTGGATTGTCGTCATGAACGCCGACGGCTCCCCCGAGGTCGACCTAGAGATGAAGGCTGGGGCCAGAGTCCCCATACTGGACACCATCGGGAACGCCCTGATAGTCGGAGGGCTCGTCGCCCTCGCTGTAGGAGCCTCGATAGTCTACTATGGTGCGATCCGGCGACCCTGAGCCACCTAGGAAACCTTTTTGAGGCGCCTGACCAGTAGGAGGTAGGGTCCCTGCGCAGGGGCTATATTGGGGTAGAGACTATCAGGTAGTGAGGGTGATGATGGAGAAGGACTATAAGACTATGCTCGACAGGGCCTACGAGAAGCTCCCTGACCAGGTGGAGTCCTACGAGAGGTGGACCGTGCCGAGACCAATCGTGAGGGTGGCGGGGAGGCGTAGCGTCATCATCAACTTCAAGGAGATAGCAGACGAGTTGATGAGGGACCCCGACCATCTGCTCAAGTTCCTAGCCGGGGAGATGGCGACCCTCGCCAACTTTGATGGCACAAGGGCAGTTTTCCAGGGGAACTTCAGGGAGGACTCCATCCGCAACCTCTTGGAGGTATACACGGATAGGTATGTCATCTGCCCTGTCTGCAAGAGGCCCGACACGAGGATCGTGAGGGAGAAACGGCTCTGGTTCCTCCAGTGCGAGGCTTGCGGTGCCAAGTCATCCATAGGCACCAAGTGAAACTGACATGGGCGAGGTCTACGTGAGGACCATCCGCAGTGGTAAGGATACCCTAGTCGCCGTCTGCGACGCAGAGATACTGGGGAAGACCCTGGGTGGGGGGAGGACGCCCTTCAAGGTGAACGAGAGGTTCTACAAGGGCACCCTAGCAGCGATCGAGGAAGCCTTAGAGGCGATGAGCAAGGCGACCATATGCAACATTGTAGGGAAGAGGATAGTCGAGGCCGCCATCGAAGCCTGCATGGTCCAGAAGGCAGCGGTAATATACTTCGGGGACGTACCCCACGCCCAGATCGTCATTTTGTAGTGGGAACCACCTTATTATACCCCTGAAACTGTAGAAGTAACGGTGAGTTTTTGGCCGATTATAAGGTAAAAGACGTAGGCCTAGCCGATAAGGGGGAGCTTCTAATAGAGTGGGCGCAGGCTCACATGCCAGTTCTAGCCTTGGTCAGTGAGCGCTTCGAGGAGGAGAGACCCCTTGAAGGTGTGAGGATCGGTGCTTGCCTTCACGCCACCAAGGAGACGGCCGTTCTCATGCGGACTCTGGAGGCCGGGGGCGCCGAGGTGTTCTTGTGCGGTTCGAATCCCCTCTCAACGACGGACGAGGTTGTGGCGGCCTTAGCCAAGAGCGGGACGCCTGTCTACGCGTGGAGGGGGCAACACACCGACGAGTATTATTGGTGCGTCAATAAGGTGCTCGACCACGGGCCCCAGCTGACTATGGATGACGGCGCAGACCTCGTTAGCACTATCCACAGTAGCAGGACGGAAGTCTTGGACGGCATTAAGGGCGGCTCCGAGGAGACTACGACGGGTGTCATTAGGATGAGAGCGATGGAGGCAGACGGTGCTCTCAGGTACCCGATGATAGCCGTGAACGACACTGACACAAAACACCTATTCGACAACAGGTACGGCACTGGACAGAGCACGATAGACGGCATCTTGAGGGCAACCTCTGTGATGCTCGCGGGGAAGAACTTCGTCGTCGGAGGCTACGGCTGGTGCGCAAGGGGCATCGCTATGAGGGCAAAGGGGATGGGGGCCAACGTCATCGTGACCGAGGTAAACCCCCTGAGGGCTCTTGAGGCGGTGATGGACGGCTTCAGGGTGATGCCCATGCTTAAGGCAGCCAAGGTCGGGGACATCTTCGTCACCAGCACGGGGGACGTCAGCGTCATAGGCGGCCACCATATGGAGGTCATGAAGAGCGGGGCCATCATGGCCAACTCTGGCCACTTTAACGTCGAGGTCAACATACCCGACCTAGAGGAGATGTCCACGGGCAAGAGGAGGCTGAGGGCAAGCCTAGATGAGTATCAACTGAAAGACGGGAGAAAGCTATATTTGCTAGCCGAGGGAAGGCTCGTCAACCTGGCTGCAGCAGAGGGCCACCCCAGCGAGGTGATGGACCTGAGCTTCGCTGACCAGGCTCTCGTCGCCGAGTGGCTCTGGAAGGAAGAGAAGCTGGAGCCTAAGGTCTACGACGTTCCTAGGGAGATAGACGAGAAGGTGGCCATGCTTAAGCTCCAGGGCATGGGCATCCAGATCGACACCCTGACCGAGGAGCAGGAGAGATACCTCCGCTCCTGGAAGGAGGGCACCGTCTAACCACCACCCATTTTCCCCCAGGTCCTGCCCTTCATGAACGCCCGCAACAGGTACCTGCTGATCAGCGTCCTATTCTGGGTCGTCGTGGACTACACGACGGCGTTCAACCCGGATCTGCAGAGGTGGCTGGACCACATGCCCCTGATATGGGCGTTCTACACTGGCTACCCCATCGTCTTCGCCCACCTCATCTATGACAGGAGTTGGGATGACAGGCGTATCTTCTACGCGATGATCGCAGGTGCCTTCTTCGTGGAGATAATCTGCTCGGGAAACACACTACTGTACACATTCCCGATTATGATGATCATGATACCTCTGGCTGTGATAATCTACACAATAGTCACCTTCTTACCAAAGTGGATCACCGACGGTGAGCTCAGGACGAGGTGGAAGATGGTTACGTTCATAATCTCAGTATACTTCATGGTCGCCATGCTCAACTACTTCAGTCAAGTTGGTTCAGAGTAGCTGGGTCGAAAGGAAGGACTGCGCCCGGACTAGATCTGCGTGCATGATTTAACAGGTAGACGAGTTCACCGCGAAGCCCTTTAAGGAGCGGGGGTGGGCTCTATTTTTCCCTAATCACTTCTGTTGGGGGAATGTCGAAATCCTCGAATTTCCTTACGAACCCGCACATCCATTCGACGACCTCATCCATCAGCCCCTCGGCGAACTCACTAGTGATCCTTGAGTAGTCCTCGGTTCCTGGCACATCGTCCGGGTGGGCCTCCGTCATCGACCCCGTCTCGGTCACGTCGACGGTACTCAGGGGGATCCTTACTACGCCGTCTTTGTACCTCGCCAGCCCAGCCCTCACGAGCTGGAGTTCCTCGTCGACCTGCCTCGTCGCCGTGAGAACAGCCCTCTCAAGCCTGACTGCCTTGGGTCGGGAGACCATTGTGAATGCGGTCTCTGCGTAGCCGGCGTGCTCCTCTGCTGGGTGGCCCCAGAGGTCCTTCTTCACCAAGATGTCCCACCACTGGCAGATGGCGCAGAGCATACCAAAGTCGTCCCTGGCCTCCTTTATCGCTCCCGTCAGGGCACCCAGGTTCCCGCCGTGGCCGTTCATGAAGACTACCCTTTCCACGCCGTACCTGTCCAGGCTCTCCAGTATCTCGTAGACCACCTCTTGGAGGGTCTCGGGCCTCAGGGTTATTGTGCCCGGGAACTCCTTGTGGTGACCGGAGACGCCGTAGGGCATAACCGGAAGGACCATCACCCCGGACTTCTCCCCGACCCTCCTAGCTATCTCCCAGGCCTGGATCCAGTCGGCGCCGACGCCGAGGTGGTGGCCGTGCTGCTCCGTCGCGCCTATGGGGACGAGGACGATTCTCGAGGCCTTGAACCTCTCCTCTGCTTCGACCCATGTCATGTCGGATAACTCGAATACCATGGATGAACCACGAGCGGCGCGTGAATATCAAATTTTCGGGATGACGGCCTCGTGGGACGGCGGTAAAGCCTCATATAACCTTCGGAAGATGGATCAGGCGATGTTCGATTCGTTGCCCAACCAGGGGCCCAAGCCAGTCGCCTGGGGGAAGGAGGCGATGGCGAGCAGTTCCCACCCGGCCGTCACAGAGGCCATGCTCGAAGTCCTCAGGGAGGGAGGTAACGCCGTCGACGCGATGGTCGCAGGGAGCATCCTTCAGCCCATCTACGAGCCCCACCAGACCAACCACGCAGGAACGGTCGTGGTCCTCTACTGGGACGCCGCTGAAGGGAGGGGTCACTTCATGGACGCCTCCGCGGAGCTCCCCGGCGGTCTAGCCCCCTGCAGGCCCAATCCCCACGCCTCCGCCAGCGCCGCGTGCATCCCGGGCTTCATCCCGGGCCTGGCAGCCATGGCAGAGCGCTTCGGGACGATGCCGTGGAGGCGCCTAGTGGAGCCCGCTGTCAGGGCTGCCGAGGAGGGGCCGGTCATGAACTCCTGGGAGTACGGCTACCTCCACAACTCCCTCCCCTCTATAACCTACTTCCCCTCGGGCCGGGAGTTCTTCACCCCCAACGGCTTCCTCACCCCGGTTGGAGAACGCTGGAGGATGCCGAGGCTCGCCCGAACCCTGAGTAGGCTGGCCGAGGAGGGGCCTGAGTACTTCACCAAGGGCGGCTGGGCGAGGGGGATGGTGGAGGGGGGAAACAGGGTTGGCTGGGAGGTCACCATGGAGCACGTTGCCTCCTACGAGCCGATGTGGTATGACCCCCTGGGCTTCAGGTTCAGGGAGCACGAGATAATAGGCATCCCTCCGCCCCAGAGGGGTGCGCTCTACATGGGCTTCATCTACGGTGTCTTCGAGGAGTTCGACCTAGCCTCCATGGGCCACTATACGGAGTCCGCCGATGCCCTCGCTCTCATAGCCTGGGCGATGAGCCGAGCCCACGTGAACAAGGGGCTGATGCACGACCCCCAGTTCTATGACGTGCCGGTGGACACGCTCCTTTCCAAGGAGTACCACCGCGTCGTCGCCGACCTCTGGAGGGGCAGCAGGCCTAAGGTCGACCTCACCGACTTCCTCAGGCTCACCGTGGGAAAGGCAGCCCTGTACGCGGGCCTGGCGTCCACCGACCGACCCGTCCACGATAGCTGCGAGCTGAGCATCGTCGACTCCGAGGGTAACTGGGTGGAGATGATGAACACAGGCAACGGCGGAGGCGTCCCCGGGATGGTGGTCGACGGGGTTAAGTGCGGGGGCACTACCGTCCTGGCCCAGGAGGTGACGGGCACCGGCAGGTTCGGGTGGGTGGTGGAACCAGGCGCACGGACCAGGCACGCCATCGCCAACACGATGGTCCTGGAGGATGGAGAGCCCTGGCTGGCCTTGGGCTCCCCTGGGGACTGCATATTCACCGTCCCGCAGGCCCTCCTGAACATACTCGAGTACGGGATGGCCCCCTACCCGGCCGTGGACGCCCCTAGGTTCTGGCCCCTCGGCGAGGACGGCTCACTGGAGATCGAGGCCAGGTTACCTGACGGAGTCGTCAAGGACCTGGCCAGGATGGGCGTCCTGGTGAGGCCTCTAGGGAAGTACGACTGGCGCATGGGGTCGATGCAGCTCGTCTGGAGGGATGACGAGAGGGAGATGCTGGGAGGGGTCGCGGATCCAAGGCGCACGGGCGTCGCAGGGGGCTTCTGAGAAGCCTCAGCTACGGACTCGGGTATGGTCCATGAGAAGCTATTAGTATCTGTATCTCCCTAACTTCATCGATTTCATGTCAGGAAAGGTCAAAGGGTACGCGGGCAAGTTCCTGCGCGTCGACATGAC
>Ga0209635_10002015_pt1 | contig 15422 bp, 9 predicted proteins | sample DeeMarSWOR230_32_FD_187463 | JGI IMG/M metagenome (GOLD analysis project Ga0209635, IMG submission 187463) | Marine sediment microbial communities from White Oak River estuary, North Carolina - WOR-2-30_32 (SPAdes) (version 2) | ecosystem: Environmental > Aquatic > Marine > Intertidal zone >... | reverse complement strand
CAAAGGAAAGGAGAACCGCCGGGCCTGCCATGTTTGCGACTATTCCGGGCAGAACAAAGATACCTGCCCCGATCATGGTTCCGACTCCGACGGATAAGGCCGCAAAAAAGCCCAAATCCCGGGATAGACTTATTTTCTGGTTTTCGTTCGCAGTCTTGTCTTTCCGCGATTTAGGCATTATTGAATTCTACATTCTAATCTGAAAGATTAACACAAATTGACTCTCCTGTTAGTTTGAGCTTCAAAATGAAAAAACGGAACGCATTCATCAGTCAACCACAATAAACTTCATTTTAAGGAAAAGCTGTGCTGGAGAGCAACTCATTATTTCTCTGCCTCAATTCATTATAGCTATCCCCTCATCCTTTTTGCATTGGTTTGGCGTGGATTGAAAAGCCCTTCTGGTATTCAAGCTGCGTGTTCAGCTTCTTCTAAATCTAACCCACAACCGAGCTCAATCTTCTACTTCTTGATCCTCACTGGATAAGGGGGGCGCTTGGGTTTTTTTGGCGGATTCTTCTCGAGCTCCTCCATGATGACTTCAATGGCTTTTTCCAGCTGCGGGTCTCTTCCGGCGATCACATCCGCGGGCCACTGCTCGACTTCGATATCCGGAGGCACTCCAACATTTTCCACTATCCAGCCATCCTCGGTCCAGATACCCAGGTTGGGAGCTGACACATAACCACCATCCAGCAAAACCGGAAAGCCAAGAGTCCCGACAAGGCCTCCCCAGGTTCTCTTTCCGATCAGCTTGCCGAGTTTGAACTTACTGAACATCCAGGGCAACAGGTCTCCGCCAGAGCCCGCATTTTCGTTGATGAGCATGACCTTGGGTCCTTGGATGGAAGCCCCGGGTGTTTTGAGGTCTTGGCCGTACCGCATGTGCCAGTAACAGGTCAACGGACGACGCAGGATATCGATGTAGTAATCGGCGACCAGTCCTCCACCGTTGAAGCGCTCATCGATGATGATGGCATCCTTATGGACTTGAGGGAAGAAGTAGCGTTTGAAATACGTGTGTCCTGATGTCGATGTGTTGGGCACATATACGTAGGCCACACGGCCACCCGTGGCCTCATCGACCTTTCTCAGGTTTCCCTCCACCCAATCCCTGTTCCGCAGAGTATACTCACTCCCAACCGGAACAACCGACACTGTCCGGGAGCCTGTTCCGTTCGGATCCGGGCCTACCGTAATTTCGATAAGCTTTCCGGATGTATTCTCGAAGAAACGGAATAGGTTATCGGGTGGGCGGACTTCCTTCCCCTGGACAGCCAGAAGGTATTCTCCTTCTTTCACGTCCACTCCGGGTTCAGTCAGCGGAGAGCGGAGCCGCGGATTCCAGTTCAAGCCACCATAAATCTTTTTAAAACGGTAACGGCCATTCTCGATCGCATAATTAGCCCCGAGCAAGCCGCCAGCAATGCGCTGGGGCTGGTAAAGATAATCCCCTCCGCCAACACGATGATGGCCGACTGCCAGCTCACTGCACATCCACTGAATCACTCGGTTCAGGTCGCTCCGGCAGGAGAGCTGTGGGAGGAAAACCTCATATTTGTCTTTCATGGCTTTCCAGTCTGCCCCATGCATATTGGTCGCATAGAAATAATCACGGTTGATTCGCCAGGCTTCGTTGAAGATCTGCTTCCATTCCGCTCGGGGATCGATCCGGACCTCTATGGCGTCTGTATTGAGCTTACCTTCACCGGACCTCGCTTTTTTACCCGCTGCGATGATGCCGAGACTGTTTCTCGTTTCATACATGAGTTTCTTCTTATCGGCTGAAATCATGAATCCATTGACATTGGGCATCATCTCTTCATCTTTTTGGGTTTTGAGTGTGAACCTTTTCAGGTTTGTCCCACTGGTATAAGGGCTTCTGCTTCCAGGGGGAGATTCGAGGTAGTAAATCTCCCCTTCGTTGCCGGCCTGAAGGCCAAAATACGAACCGGCGCGAATAGGCAAGGATAGAATTCTGTAGTTGAGTCCCTCTAAATCCACAGAAAAACCAGGTATCGTTTCCTTCGTTTCGGGCCTGCCCTTCTTCTTACTGGTTTTCTTTGCCGGTATTTCCTCTTTTTTCTCTGTCTCCTTCTTCACTCCTTCCTCCTCATCACTTTCTCTGGCCAGAGGCGAAGGCACATCTTTTTGCAACACAGCCAAATATATCGAGCATGACATTTCCATGTCTGCATTGGACATGGCAAACCACTGCCTGACCGGTCCCGCATCAGTGGATCCAAAGAAGTAAAGGTACTTGCCGCTCTCATCAAACACCGGATCGCTGACATCACTCATCCCATCTGAGACTGGATAAGACTTGTCCTTTTCGATGGAATACAGGTAGACTTTTGAGATGTATGCCGCGGTGTTCAGCGTGTAGGCGATCCATTTCGAATCAGGTGACCAGACAGATGGAACACTCCGGTACTGGCTAGGACCATAAAGGTATTTGGAGGCAATTCTCTTCGTCACACCCGTCTTCAAATCCATCCAGTAAAGAGTCAACGAGTTATCCGCATAAGAGATTTTCTGGCTGTCCGGAGACCAGGTAATGGCATCGTAAAAACCAGATCCAGTGAGTTTATATTTTTTTGCGTCCCCTTTGCCATCCTGAGGCCTGATATGAAGCTCGTACTCGCCGCTTTCATCAGAAATATAAACGATAGACTTCCCATCCGGCGACCAGACAGGCCAGCGTTCGTGGATATCCGTTGTCTCTGTCAGGTTGCGTGGGTCCCCTTTCTCGGCTGGAACCGTCACCACATCGCCGCGAAAATTCAAAACGACTCTGGCGCCCGAAGGCGAGATCCAGCCGCTCCGGATATATTGAAATCCTTTAACATAGCGAGGACGCAGCTCAAGAAGATCCGCCGCCACTCCGATGACTAACCTTTGGCTCTGGGCATGGGCGATGTCGTAAATATGGAGATGTCCGGCCTGTTCATAGATAATTTTTCCATCTCCCGAAGAAGCCTTGATCACAGGGAAATCCGTGTGGAAAGTGAGTTGTTTGATCTCTGTCGATTTAAGGTCGAACGAGAACAGGTTGAACTCTCCGTTCCTATCAGACCGGAAGTAAATTTTATCCCCCATCCACATCGGGTCTGTATCGTTACAGTATCCTTCAGGCTGGGGAATCTTCTCCACAGAATAGTCGCTGAAAGTAAACAGCCAGATCTCAGAAACCGTGCCTCCTCTATAATTCTTCCACTGATGGAAGACTTCACGGAGTGGCGTGTACGCCATTCTCTTGCCATCCGGAGAAAAGGTGGCTCTGCTCGCATTCGGAATCTCTAAAGATTCAGGAAAACCGCCTTCCACAGGCACTGTAAAAAGTTGAGTATACGATCTGGTGAAACTGTTGCGGCCGGAGACGAACAGCACCGAAGCCCCGCAAGTCGTGAATCCCCGAACAGCGTCTTGGCCCGGATGCCAGGTGAGCCGTTTGGGAACGCCTCCTTCTACTGGGACCACGTAGACATCCATGTTTCCATCATACTCCCCGTTGAACGCAATGAGTTTTCCATCCGGTGAAAACACAGGGTCGGATTCTGTTCCCTGAGCAGATGTTAACCGCCGGACTCCTTTTCCATCGATATTAGCCACCCAGAGGTCTCCTGCATAAGCAAAAGCAATATGCGTCTGACTGACGGCAGGCTGGCTCAACAGCTTGGTGTCGTTGATATCGATCCCGCTGGCCTGGATTCCCGGTGGGATAATGGCTAGCAAAAGTAGTATAGAAAAGATACAAAGATATTTTTTCATTGAAACCTCCTCTATTCCTCCGATTTAGAATTCAAAGAATATGTATATGAAAAAAGGCAATCATACAAGACCGCCTTGAATTCAAAAAACATGATATTTTCCACCGACCCGAATCCTTCATATACCATGAGATAAATCGGATGTCAAAACAACCATTCCGCTCGAAAGCGTGTCTTATCGACTTTAGTAAGATACACAAATTGATGAAGACTGTGAGGAAATACGATTTGAGACCAAAGTTTAAACAGCTCGAAATCGCTGCAGCAGAATAAAGAATGACCTGCCTCCCTAATATTGGGACAGGAGATATGTTAGAATTTTTCTGCATTCCAGTAGAGGGAGGGGAACCCCGTCAAATCAACCTTGGAGTGCACATGCTTCGCCGCCATAGACTCCATCCTGATGGCAGATATATCGTGTTTGGATCTTATGGTTCCATAGCAGATTTTAAATTGAGACAAGCAGGAATCTGGATGATGAAAAACGTCCTGGTTCTTGACAAAAAATCGAAGTCAGAATTTAGATTTCAGCATCTGCATGAGTGCATCCAACTTCATCCTTTCTTCCGCAGACAGGTATTTGTAAAAATCTAACTTATACAGAGTGAGATGATCGAGCGACTCCATCAATTTGCCTTCGGAAAGATAAAGCATGCCTAAAAAATAATGTGTTCTTGTCGATTTAGGATTGATCTCCAGTGTTTTTATCCAGGATTCTTTGGTTTTTCTTTTGTCCCCTAATTGCAGATAGAGGGTTCCCAGATTGTTAAAGGCCTCCCAATTATTTGGTTCCAGCTCAATGACTTTGATGAAGTAAGACAAAGAAATCTGGATGATGTTCTTGTCACTATTTTTCATGGACAGTGTTAAATAAATATCGCCCAGATTGGATAAGGCATTCACATAGTCCTCATCAACTGCCAATGCCATCTCGAATGCGTTTATCGCGTTTTTCATATCATTCTTTCTCAAATAAGCAATGCCAAGCCGATTGAAGAATTCAGGATCCTTTTCCATATTGCTTTGCGTTCCTGAACTTAAGAGGGCGATCAGCTCGTCATATTTCCCTGCACCGAGAAGAAATTCTGAAAGAACATAGAGGATTTCAGAACTGGAAGGATGTCGATCGAATCCTTCCCGCAGAATCTCCAGGGCGCCCTCGATATTCCGGGCTTCTCTGAAAAGTTTTGCCAAATAGGAATAGGCAAAATCCACACTTCGTTCCTCTTGAATGATCGATTGGATACGCGAAATGCCTTCCTGGATCTTCCCGACGTCCTTGAGTTTGTATGCTTCCATAACTCTATTGTAGATGGGAAGAAGAGTTTTTATGTCGTCATCGATGCTGAAGGTTTTTTTCTGAGATGACATTGGCCCCCCGACATAACCGAGACTTTTAAGCTTGGCTAAGGTGGATTCATCGATTCTGTTTCTTGCATCGATGTTTGCGGGATTGGAGAGGCGGAGGATAAGTTGGTCGAGTGTTTTTTTATAGCCCTCCAAATTCGTTCTGCCCGCTAAATTATTCTTCTCATTAAAATCAGATGCTAGATCATAGAGTTCGGGAATCGGAGAATCAAAGAATTTATCCTTCTGACCGATGTAACCCTGCAAAGGTGCCCAGCCATATCTGTAGAAGGGTTGAAAGGACTCGAAATAGATCTTCCGTTCAGGAATCTTTCTCACTTTTGTCGCCGATAAAAGTGAAAGGCCAGGGAGATTTTGAGGTTTTTCTATCCCTAAAACATCACATACAGTGGGAAAAATATCGATATGAGAGACGGGTTGATCAATTTTGTTCGGTTTTATTCCCGGGAGGGAGATTATCAACGGGACCCAGATGGTCGAGTTGTATGCAAAAATTCCATGAGTGGATTCTCCGTGCTCACCCAGGGATTCTCCATGGTCAGCGGTGAAAACGATAAGTGTATTATCGGACAAATGGCTTCGTTCCAGATGGTTGAACAATCGGCCCAAAACGTGATCCGTGTAGGCCACTTCTCCATCATACGGAGAATCTTTAAACCGGCTGAGGAATGGTTCAGGCGGTTCATAGGGGTAGTGGGGATCAAAAAGATGGATCCAGATAAACCATGGCGATGCCTGGTTTGTCATCCATGTCAGGGCTTTGTCCATGACTTGGTCCGCTTTTCTTTCCGCGTATATCTGTTCTGAAGAGCGGGAAGATGAAAAATCGTCATCATAAACATCGAAGCCCTGGTCGAGTCCGAAGTGGGAATCGAGTGGAGCTCCTCCAATAAATGCTCCTGTCGAGTAACCGATTCCCTTTAAGAGTTCGGCCAAGGTGAGGAAGTCTTTTCTGACCTTAAAATTGAAATTGTCCTGCACCCCATGAAAAAGGGGAGTTGTCCCGAGAAGGATATTGGTATGAGAAGGAAGAGTCAATGAGTTGTGGGCAAAGGCTCTTCGATAACGGATGCCTCTTTCAGCAAGACTGTCGATATTAGGAGTTTTAAAAGATGTGTTTCCGTAGCAGCTCAATCTGTCCGTTCTGAGCGTATCTATCGTGATGAGAAGGACATTTTTAGGTGCTTCTTCTCCGCCATTCATGGACAATAATGAAGGCGTGAAAAGGAATGCAATAGAGCAAAAAGAAAGGAGTAAAAAAGGAAAAACAATAAAATTTTTTAACAATAAAATTGCATTATTGTTTTTCAAGTTGTTCTGTCAAGACTCAGGAGTTTTAGACCTGAGTATTTCTGCTTTTATATCCATAGGATATTTAGACGAAGAAAAAATATTCTTCTTCCCATTTAAAGAAAAAAATTCGAAAAAAATGACAAGGATGATGCGGCTGCCTTCAAATTTACTTCCTCCCTGTTTTTCAGTTTATTTAAACATGTGGTGTTTTCTCACTGTTAGATAAAAGTAGGCATTCCACATCACTAAAACGTCACTGTTTTGTCACATAAAAAAATGATATGAGTTCTATGCTCTTCTTGACTTTGCGGCAGTTTATTATAGAATGAGGTCTTATGTCTTCTGGGGAGAAAAACCTCACAAAGCAAAACAGAAACTCAATAGAGGCAATCCATCCTTATTTAAAGGAGCACTTCAAATGAAAAGGAGAGAAGCTCTGAAGGCCTTGAGCGGCATGGCTTTGATAGGCCCTCATTTTTCTCTCAGTCAACGAAGGAGTAAAGGAATGAAAAAAGAAATCAAAACAGACAAAGCCCCCAAAGCGATTGGCCCTTATTCTCAGGCCATAGAAGCGAACGGTTTCATTTTTGCATCTGGCCAAATCGCGATCGACCCTCAAACCGGAGAGCTGAAAATGGGCAGTGTAGAAGAACAGACACGGCTCGTCCTGAATAACATGAAAGCTGTCCTTGAAGCCGGAGGAAGTTCGTTAGATAAAGTGGTCAAATGCTCTGTTTTCCTTCAAGATATGGATGATTTCAGCAAGATGAATGCTGTATACGGAGAGTTCTTCAAACCTCCATACCCTGCCCGAGCCGCCGTACAGGTGGCCCGCCTGCCTAAGGATGTGAAAGTCGAAATCGAGGCCATTGCGGTCATATAGAAAACTGAAAACCGGAATCAGGCTTTATTATTGGTTTTTCTCAGTCAGGTTTCATAATCTTAAGAATTATCCTCTATTCTGATTGTTCTCTGCACTCAAATGATTTAAAATACTACTATCATGCCCATTTACGAGTTCATCTGCAAAAAGTGTGGAAATCACTTTGAAACTCTCGTTTCAATCGGAGGAGAAAAAAGCGTTTCCTGTGCATCTTGCGGGAGTCACAGTATACAGAAGCTTTTTTCTTCTTTTGGCATAGGAGGCGGAAGCAGCCGTCTCAGCTCTTCCTCTGAAGCGTGCACGACCTGTTCGACGAAAACATGCAGCACATGTAAGTAATTCGTCACTATCCTTCTTAATGTCGGTTTTACCTGAAAAACCAGGAAATTGGAGTCGTTCTGAATTCAACTGGTTATTTGACATCTGATTGACTTTCCTCCCGATTTGGCATTTAATACCGTCTACATATGGGAAAGGCCATTAAAACAGCATGGATTTGGGCTTTTTCAGTCTGCTTTTTATTCAGTACCTGTCAACAGGAGCAAAGAGAAATGGTGGAGAGCAAAAGTGAGACTTTATCCATTCAGGCAAATCTGGTGTTTTTTTATTATCCAGATCTGGAGGAAGCGGAAAGGTTTTATGGGGATATTCTGGGATTGGAGAAAGTTTTGGACTACGGATTTGCCAAAATCTACCGGATATCCATGTCAACCTTCATAGGCTTAGTGGATGAAACCAAAGGCATGCACGATCCCTCAGAGCCAAAAACTGTCACCCTCTCATTTGTCACTCAGGAGATAGACCAATGGTATCAGTATCTCAAAAGCCAGGGAGTCGAGATACGCAATCCTTTGAAAGACGCCTCACGTCACGCCACCCGTGGATTTGTGGCCTACGACCCTGCGGGATATTTTCTGGAATTCGAACGTTTTCTGGAGCATTCCCAAAACACTTTTCTGCTCAAACAGTTAACCGAGGTTCAAACCATCTATCCCCGCTCGGAACAGAAATCCTCCCGTCCGGATAGTCTCGGTATCATGGCCAATATAATATGGCTTTACTACAGGAATGTCCCGGAAGCCCAGGATTTCTATGAAGATAATTTTGGCTCAAAACTTCTGGTTGATCAGGGCTTTGCCAAAGTGTATTCCTCTTCCCCTTCAGGTTTCATAGGACTTGTGGATGAAACCCAGGGACTGCACCGCTTCACCCCAAAAAAAGCGGTCAATGTATCTTTCCTGACAGGTCAGATCGATGAATGGTATACGCATCTCCAGACAAAGGGAGTCAAAATAAAGGACTCTTTAGAAGCCCTGGAAAGTATCCCGGTCAAAGCTTTTGTGGCCTATGATCCGGCGGATTACTTCATCGAATTCGACCGATTCTTGAAAGATCCTAAAAATCAAAGAATTTTACAGCTACTCCAATAAAAAAAGTTTTTATGGATTCATCCAGCCGGCTGCAACCTTTTGATGAGCCGCTTGGAAAAAGAATAGAAAGGAGGTAGGTATGGGCAGAAGATTCATCGTGATACTGGCCACATTAGCCGTAATAGCCAACTGTGTTTGGGCTCAGGATCTTGCCTTAAAAGGCGGCACGATCTTGACTATAACGGATGGCACCATCGAAAACGGTACACTCGTTATCCAGAACGGCAAGATAACGGCTGTTGGAAAGAATGTCAAAATCCCTAGCGGGATCAAAGTCATCGATGTGACCGGGAAATATATCATGCCCGGCGTCATCGACAGCCATTCACATATCGCCCTGACCGATGTGAATGAAGCCACAGACCCGGTCACGCCCCAAATCTGGATGTGGGAAGCCCTGGAACCCGGATCGGATTCCATCCGAAAGACCCTGGCTGGCGGGGTGACCACCGTAAAAACCATGCATGGAAGTGCCAATGTCATCGGAGGAGTGAACGTCACCATCAAGCTTAGATATGATCGACCGGTGGAAGAATTGATTATCCCTGGAGTCCGCCAGCAGCTCAAGATGGCCTTGGGTGAAAATCCTAAGCGCGTTTACGGCAGCAAACAACGCATTCCTTCCACCCGAATGGGAAATGCTTATGTAGCCCGTAAAGCGTTTATTGAAGCTAAAGAATACAAGGCGAAATGGGATAAGTACGAAAAGGACAAAGCCTCTGGAAAAAAGGACCTGACTCCTCCTAAAAAAGACCTGCGGATGGAGACCTTGAAGATGGTGCTGGAGAAAAAGCTCAGCATCGACTGCCACACCTACCGTGCTGATGAAATCGTCTGGATCATCAACTTCTGCAAGGAATTCGACATTGATCTTTTGCAGTTGAGCCATTGCATAGATGGTTATAAAGTCGCAGACATCATGGCCGAAGCAGGCGTCTTCTACGGAGGCTGGGTCGACTGGTGGGGATTCAAGGAGGAAGCCTATGATGGCTGTCCGTATGGTATGCAAATCATGCACGACGCCGGTGTCAAAATCGTCATTAACTCCGATAGCCCTGTCGAAGGCCGCTATCTTTTCCGCGTGGCCGCCAAGGTGCTGAAGTATACCGATATTCCGGAAAACGAAGTGCTCAAAATGATCACCTTGAATCCGGCGGAATCTCTAGAGCTGGGCGACCGCATCGGAAGTTTGGAGAAAGGTAAGGATGGAGACATCGCGGTCTTTGATAAGCATCCCTTGGACACGACCACCAAATGCTTAATGACTATCATCGAAGGAGAAATCTTCTTTGATTACACCAAAGAAAGCGTCACTGTCACCTCGGAGGGAGAACAGCACCGCTTTCCCCCTCCCAACGGTCGCGTCGAATCAATCGAGGCAAGCCATGTGGCAAGCCACAAATCAGATAAAGGAGGAAACCGATGAAAAGAATTTCACACCTTGTCCTTGTGGTTTTTATCCTGTTGGCGGGAGCAGAGGCATTCGCAGCCGCGGATACAATTCTAATCAAAAACGGCACCATAGTTCCCGTGAAAGGAGACTCCACCACTACCGGCGACCTCCTGATTGAAAACGGAAAAATCATCAAGATCGGAACGCGTATCCAAGCTCCAGCAGGGGCCAAGGTCATCGATGCCTCGGGAAAATATGTCTATCCCGGATTGGTGGCAGTGATGACTGCGGTTGGAGTGACCGGTTATCCTGGTGCGGGTAACGATACCGATGAAGTCGGGACATCCACACCCCATATGGACCCTTACGATGCCATCAATCCGGAGGATGAATGCATTGAGGTTACCCGCCTGGGGGGAGTCACAACCGTGCAGACGGTAAGCGGAACCCGGAGTGTGATCAACGGCAAATCAGTGATCCTGCACCTGGAAGGAGATTTGGCTGACAAAATGGTGGCTAAACGCTATGTCGCCCAAATCATCAACATGGGTGCCAGAGAGCAAAACAAGTACCCATCTACACAGCCCGGAATCGTCTCTTTTTTGCGGACCAAATTCGATCAGGCCCTGGAGTATAGCGAAAAGCTGAGCGAGACAGACAAGAAGAGTCAAAAGGACAAAAATAAAAAAGATGAAAAGGGCAAGGAAAGTCTTGCCCAACGCAACCTGGAGATGGAGGCTCTCGTACCAGTGGTCACAGGAAAGGTCCCTGTCATTTTTATCACCACTGACGAGGTCACTATTCGCAATGCTCTTGAGATCATCAAGAAGTACAAGCTCAAAGGAATCATCCGAGCGAACTCAGCAATACTTAAATACGCCGACCGCATAGCTAAAGAAAATATCCCGGTTATTTGGGCTGGAACGACCACTATCCCTGGGCGCTGGGAGCCATTTGACTTGAACTATCACACAGCGGCGGTTTTAGCGGAAAAAGGCATCCTGTTTGCCTTTGATCCAGGCGGGTGGGGTCCTGGAAACCGCAATGTGCGCGACATGCCGACGCCTGCATCAATCTCTGTGGCCCATGGATTGTCAGAGAAGAAAGCCCTGGAGGCTCTGACCATCAATCCAGCACAAATCCTCGGCATCGAGGAGGAAGTCGGCTCTTTGGAAGCGGGTAAGACCGCCAACGTAGTGATCTGGACTGGCAGCCCCATACAGGGACGTTCTCGGGTAGAAACGGTCATCATCAGGGGCAAACTCATCCCTATGACTAGCTTGCAGACCAGGCTTTACGAGAAATTCAAGAAAATCGTCTATGAAAGGATGAAGAAAAAGAAATAACAGTCACATGTCAGAAGACATTTGAGGAGCCGGCCAAGAAATAAAAAGAATTGAACGTGACAAGAGATTTCTCAACCTCTGGAAAGACGCTGACCTTGGTATTCCTGAGGTTAAGGTTCCAGACGAAAACGTGCAGTATATCTAAGTAGAAAAGAGAAAATCCCCTCTTCTTCCTAAAATCTATTCCTCTGTGTGTCTTCCCAGAATAAATCAATGAGGTCATATTTTGCCGCTTGTCCTGTTTTGGGACACTTGAACGTCTGTCCTGTAACCGTACTGGAATCGAATGACTCTTTGGTATAGGCCACAGGCGAGGGGTGTTTTTCTCCACAAATCTTGCATTTGTAAAAGACAGGCATGTTTAATTCCCTTTTTTTTAATACAAATTTTCCCAGTTATTATTACAGGCTATTATTATAATGGGAAAATTAAATAAAGTACAAGCATCAATTTCTTGTCCAAATTAAATTTATCGGGTTTGTATCGGGTTAGGATTTGACGTTTTTAGAGTTGATTAAATGTCTAATGTCGAGCCCCCACCCCTTCTTATATAGCTTGACTTTGTTCCAGGCTTGAAGATAAATATATCCTTGATGAAGGAAGTGAAAATCGGAGTCGATACAGGGGGAACATTCACAGATTTTGTTGTTTATTCCGATGGAAAAGTTGAAATAATAAAGCTGCCTTCAACACCTCACAACCCGTCACTGGCCATTCTCAGTGGAATTCACGAGCTTCTTCAACGCTCCCCTCTCGTCATCCATGGAACAACTGTCGCCACAAACTCCCTCCTCGAACGGAAGGGCGGACGGATCGCTCTCATCACAACCAGAGGATTCGAGGACATTCTGTTTATCGGACGACAGACAAGGCGTGAGCTTTACAAGCTCAAAGGTGAGCGAAGAGATTTCCTTCTTCCCCGCCGTTTCTGTTTTGGAATTACTGAGAGAATGTCGGCATCAGGAAAAATAGAAAAAAAAATCTCTTTATCCGAACTCCAAGAAATTCTGGATAAAATAAAAAAATTGAACATCGAAGCCGTCGCTCTATCCCTGATCAATTCTTATGCCAATCCCTCCACCGAAAAAGTAATTTCCAGAGAACTGGAGAAGAACAAATTTCTCTTTTCTGCTTCAAGCGACATCCTGCCTGAGCACAGGGAATACGAGAGAACCGCGACAACAGCTGTGAACACCTATCTCATGCCTGTTATCAGCCGCTATCTGGAGGATCTGGAGAAGAAAATGCAGGGAGCAGAACTCCGAATCATGCAGTCCAACGAGGGATACATCTCTCCTGCTAAAGCCAAATTAGAGCCAATAAGAACAGCGCTCTCCGGCCCTGCCGGCGGAGTTGTGGGAGCCTTCCAGGTCGGAAAAGCCTCAGGATTCAAGAATATCATCACATTCGACATGGGAGGGACCTCCTCTGACGTATCCCTGGTAGATGGGGAAATCAGGAGGACGAATGAGAGTCTGGTAGGGGACTTTCCGCTGCGCATCCCGATAATCGATATTCACACAGTCGGCGCTGGAGGAGGATCCATTGCTTACACGGACAAAGGCGGTTCTCTCCGTGTCGGACCTCAAAGCGCAGGAGCTGACCCAGGGCCAGCCTGTTACGGAAAGGGGAGCCTCCCGACTGTCACGGACGCCAACCTGGTTTTAGGCCGTCTTGTCCCCGATTTCTTCCTCGGGGGAAAAATGAAATTATTCCCTGCAAGAAGCCGCAGTGTCCTGGAGCGCCTGGCTAAGAAAATCAACAAATCAGTCATCGAAACCGCAGCAGGTATCATCGAGATTGCCAATGCCAACATGGAAAAGGCCATCCGGGTGATATCCATCGAAAAAGGTTTTGACCCCAGGAATTTCTCCCTGGTTTCCTTTGGAGGAGCGGGCGGAATGCATGCTGTGGATATTTCATCCAACCTGAAAATATCCAGAGTCGTCGTTCCCAAGAATGCAGGTGTTCTCTCTGCCATGGGCCTTCTCCTGGCCGATTCAATCAAGGACTACTCGAAATCTATCTTGAAAACAGCGGAAGAGCTGTCTGGAGAGGAGCTAAAAAAACACTTCATGGAATTAGAAAAAAAAGCCTCCGAGGAAATGAAAAAGGACGGATTCAGCAAAGAAGAAATACGCATTTTTTCCTTCCTTGACCTCAGGTATTTCGGCCAGTCTTATGAAATCACCCTCCCTTATCTTTCCAGGAGCACTCGCACACTCTCTTTTATCTCTGACTTCCATAAGGCTCACAGAAAACTCTATTCTTACCGTCATGAACAGAGACCCGTGGAAATCGTCAACATTCGCGTTAAATCCGTGGGAGCAGGGAAAAAAATCAAGCTGAAAAAAATGCCTCTCCAAGGCCCAAACCCTGAGAAGGCGTTGATAAAAAAACAAGCCCTCCATTACCGAGGAAAATCATACAAGGCTTCGGTATTCGACAGAGCTTTCCTTCTGCCCGGAAATAAGATGAAAGGCCCGGCCTTGATTGCGGATGCTGAATCGACGACATTCCTTCCTCCTGCGTATACATTGGCAGTGGATGGCTTTTTAAACATCATCATTCAAAGGAAAAATACGTCTCATGGATAAATTCGACCCTATCGAGCTCGAACTGTTCAAAAATCTGTTCGTCTCGGTCTCTGAAGAAATGGGAGCTGTGCTGGGACGAACCTCGCTCTCACCTAACATCAAGGAAAGAAAGGACTTCTCCTGCGCTCTTTTCGACAAGCAGGGAGAAACCTTTGCTCAAGGTTCACACATCCCGGTTCATCTCGGAGCCATGCCTCTTTCGGTCCAAGCCTCTCTGCAAGCTGTCGATTTTGAAGAAGGAGATTTAGTGATCCTTAACGACCCTTACAGAGGAGGAACGCACCTCCCGGATATCACCTGCATCTCCCCTGTCTTTGTCGATAGAAAGCTTGTCTTTTTTGTCGCCAACCGAGCTCATCACTCGGATGTCGGGGGGATGACGCCCGGCTCTATGCCGCTGGCCACAGAGATTTTTCAGGAGGGGATGATCATCCCACCCGTAAAGCTTATCCAGAAGCGAAAATTGAGAACCGAAATCCTCGACCTGATTCTGGCTAATGTCCGGACTCCTGAAGAGCGGCAGGGAGACCTCCTGGCACAGATCGCGGCCAACGAGAAAGGAAAGCAAAGGTTAGAGGAGATCATAAACAAGTACGGATTGAAAAAGATACTCCGCTATACACATCTGATTCCGTCATATACAGAAAAAATACTCAGAGAAACCATAAAAAATATTCCTGACGGCACTTTTTCTTTCTCCGACTGTATGGATGATGACGGCATTACGGATGAGCCCGTAAAAATCGGTGTCGAGATAACCATCCGGAAGGATAAAGCCACAATCGATTTCAGCTCATCATCCACCCAGGTCCAGGGAAGTGTGAACGCCAATTTCGCTGTCACATACTCCGCGGTTCTGTATGTCTTCCGCTGCCTTGTTGAAGAAGACATTCCTTTCAACACTGGTCTGATGAGGCCGCTCAAGATCATCACTCGTCGAGGATCAGTCCTCAACGCCCAGCATCCGGCCGCCACAGCCGGGGGGAATGTGGAAACTTCCCAAAGGATCGTGGATGTCCTCCTCGGTGCACTCTCCAAAGCCATTCCCGAAAAAATTCCGGCAGCCAGTCAAGGCACCATGAACAACGTGGCTTTTGGCGGCTATGACCCCACAAGAGAGCGAAACTTTGCCTATTACGAGACAATCGGAGGAGGCATGGGAGCGGGCCCTGATTATTCCGGCCTCAGCGGAGTCCACACTCACATGACCAATTCTCTCAACACGCCTCTGGAGGCGCTCGAGAATTACCTCCCGATTAAAATCAAGAGATACGGCCTCCGCAGAGGCTCAGGAGGAAAAGGCCTTCATGACGGAGGCGAAGGGATCATCCGCGAATACGAA
>Ga0209635_10002014_pt1 | contig 15422 bp, 10 predicted proteins | sample DeeMarSWOR230_32_FD_187463 | JGI IMG/M metagenome (GOLD analysis project Ga0209635, IMG submission 187463) | Marine sediment microbial communities from White Oak River estuary, North Carolina - WOR-2-30_32 (SPAdes) (version 2) | ecosystem: Environmental > Aquatic > Marine > Intertidal zone >... | reverse complement strand
TGCTTCGACAATTCGTTTTAAAGTAGAAAGACGAGGATCAACGGTGCCCTTTTCGATACGTGCTATTAAAGATTGACTAACGCCTGCTTTTCTCGCTAGTTCTTTTTGTGTCAAGTGTGCTGTAAGTCTCAATTTTTTCAAGTCTTTTGGACTTGGAAGTTTCAATTTAGACAAACGAACCTCTTAATACAACGGTTTATTATTAATTGAATGTTCAGTCATTGATCTTTGTCGCCTCTCTCTTTGAAAGTTTGTTGGGCGCAGCGAGTTCTTTAAGAGAAGCCTTTAATTCGTTATGTAAAATGGTTAGCTTAAGCATTTTCTCTTTATTTGAGCTTTCTTCTGAAAGATTTTTCCAGACCGTCCTATATTTTTTAGTGTAAGCGCTTAAACTGTTGGATATCTTTAAATATCGTTCCAGTCGGGGACTCTCAAAAACGCCTAAACATCCCAATAAGAGAATAGTGTAAATGGATTGAATAATATTTCTTTTCGCTTGATTTAACGTTCTATTAAACGAACCACGACTGACATCTTTTTTGTTTAATCTTAACAGCGATTTTTGCTCATAAGAAATATTCTGCCCAACCACCTCTTCAGCTAATACATCGATTAAAAAAGTTTCTAGCTGTGTTTTTGTTAGATTGCTGTTTTCTGCTAATATTCTTATTAAGGGATCTTCTAGCGTTTCAATTAACCAGTTATTTATTTCTTTTTTAATTCGTAAAAAACTCAAGAACATCGAACCTTAAAACGGATACACTTTGATATACACATAAAGTCTTAACTGCCTTATATTTCATTATTGTTCCGTAAACTAAAAATCATTCAAGGGCATCATAAAAACTATAATTTTTTCAGGCAAATTTTCTATAGAAGTAGTCCTTTATTCTTAAAACCAGATTCTTCTATTTAGATAATATTTGAAATCGAAATTTCTTCATCTTAAAATTATATTTGCTTAAACATATGCTGCTAATTATCGGGTTTCCAGTAAAAATCTTCGTTCAAACGCATAAATTAATGTCTATAATAATATATATCCTCATAATCAAGAACCCTTTTTAAATATTGATTGCTTTAGATTGTAGAAAATCAACAATTTCAAATTACAATAATTAGAAATTAAGGGAGGAATTTAATATAGGTAGACGAAGAAAGAAAGTTACAAAAATTCCCAGAAGAACACTTCCAAAAATATTTCAATGCCCAAAATGCGGTAACAAGGCAATAGGAATTACTATTATGAACAATAAAGCTCTGGTTCAATGCGGAAATTGTAATTTAAAAGAAGAAATTGAATCCACCCCATCAGACAAACCCGTTGATGTATATTGCAAACTTATTGACCATTTTTATAGAGGCGAATCAAAAGATTAATTTTTAGTTTAACAGAAAAGGTGAAATTTTGTGTTTGAAACTGAAAATTATCTCCTTCAAAGAATCAAAAAGACCCCGATCCATTTGACGCTTTTAGATCCTGAAAAATCAAACCCTAAAAAGTCATCAGAACTAGCTAAGCTAGCGGAATCCGCTGGTTCTGCAGCTATCATGATCGGAGGCTCAACCCTCATTTCTCAACATGATTTAGATGAAGTAATTAAAGCCATAAAACAAAAAGTAAAAATCCCGATCATTCTATTTCCGGGCAACATCTCTGGCATCTCTAAATATGCAGACGCTGTGTGGTTCATGTCTCTACTGAATTCAGACAACAGCTATTTCATAACAGGAGCACAAGCATTAGCAGCACCAATAATACAAAGATACGGTCTTGAACCTATACCCTTAGGGTATATAATCGTTGGTGAAGGTGGAACAGCAGGAATTGTTGGGCGGGCTCAAGCCATTCCATATAATAAACCTGAGGTTGCTGCTCTTTATGCATTAGCAGCACAATATTTCGGGATGCGCTTCGTCTACCTTGAAGCAGGATCAGGTGCAAAAGAACCGGTTCCAGCAAAAATGATAAAAACTGTTAGAAAGCATCTTGATATCCCCCTTATTGTTGGTGGTGGACTTAGAAAAGCATCAGATGTAAAAAGAGCGGTTGAAGCAGGAGCGAACATTATTGTCACAGGGACACTATTTGAGAAAGAACCATTAATTAAGGAAAAACTAAGTGAAATAATTAAAGCTATGAAAATTAAATGAACAACCTAACATTAACCGGAGGGTCTTATCGACCATTTTATCTCTTTCATAGCGATGTTCGCACCTTTGAAATAAAATTATTTCTATTAGTTTAATAATTATCCTTCTTTGGTTATCTTTTCTTGAATTCACTAATGACAGCTGATTACGAGAAATATTTTTCAGATATGGAAAATAAATTCCAAGAACTTTATGAACTCGCAAGAAAAGCGAAAAACATCGGCATCGACCCCTCATCTGAACCTGAACCACACGTCGCAAAAGATCTTGCAGAACGAGTAGAAGGATTGGTTGGTCCCTCTAGGGTAGCGGAGAGAATACGTGAATTAACTAGTAGCATTGATATCGAGAAGACCGCGTTAATAATTGCCGAAGAAATCGTGCTCGCAAAATTCGGATCAATGAATGAAGAGCAGGCGCTTAACCAAGCGATAAAAACCGCGCTTGCTATATTGACCGGGGGTATCACTGCTGCGCCGCTTCAAGGCATTTCTGATGTAAAAATTAAGATAAATTTCGACCAAACACGATATTTAGCAATATATTTCGCTGGGCCAATTCGATCAGCAGGAGGAACGGAACAGGGATTAATCCTCATCATAGGTGATTATGTTCGACGTCGATTAGGCCTCGATCGCTATAAACCCACTGATCTGGAAGTGCGACGTTTTATTGAGGAGATGCGCGTCTACGAAAGAGCTGTCTCTCGATTTCAATACCATGTTTCCGATGAAGAATTAGAGACGGTGATAAGAAACCTCCCAGTTGAAGTAACCGGTCTACAAACCGACAATGTTGAGGTTGCATCGTTTAGAAATCTTCCAAGAATTGAAACGAATAGAGTTAGAGGAGGAGCGTTACGTGTTGTAAATGATGGAGTTGTCGGAAGAGCCCGAAAAATATTGAAGATTGTAGAAGATTTTGGAATCGAAGGTTGGGAATGGCTTAAAAAATTAGAGTCGAGAGAAAATTTGAATGAGTCTATGGAATCACAGTATATGGAAGATGTTATCGCCGGTCGTCCAATCTTTTCGTTTCCTTCACGAATAGAAGGATTCAGACTACGATATGGAAGAGCAAGAAACACGGGTTTAGCTGCTTTAGGACTTCATCCAGCAACAATGATAATCTTACAGAATTTTTTGGCTTCAGGTACTCAGATTCGTATAGAGCTTCCAGGAAAAGCGGGTATCGTGCTCCCTGTGGAAACGATTGCGCCTCCAGTGGTGAAGCTTAAAGACGGATCAGTTATTATTGTCGAAAATTGTTCAATAGCTGAATCAGTAAAAACCAACATCAAACAAATACTCTTCCTTGGCGACCTTTTAGTCGGGTTCGGTGAATTTCTCGAGAATAACAAAAATCTGGTAATCTCTGGTTATGTTGAAGAATGGTGGGTTCAAGATCTATATTTCGAAATAATTTCAAAGTATGATGGCTTCTCTGAGGAATTAGAAAGAAAAATTGGGATATCTAGCAGCAGGTTGGAAAATTTTTTCAGAGATCCTTATATCCTCAAACCTACTTTTGACGAAGCATTAATGCTTTCACAAAAGCTGGACATTCCACTCCATCCTAGTTATACCCCGCTCTGGAAAGCGATAACAACAAACGAATTATTGCAACTTCGAAAACACTTGGTTAAATCCATAAAAGTGAGAAGTAAGTCTAAAATTGAGAAATTACTCTTGCCATTTGATGAAAAGATAAAATTGCTTCTAGAACGTATACTTGTTCCACACTATTTACAAGACAATTACATTGTTATAGATAAAAACCCCGCTGCTCTTGCTTTCTGTCTTAAAATTGAAGATTCGAAAGCTAAAATCAAGAAAGGAATGACAACAATTGAGACGATCGCAAACATATCTGGTATTAAAGTCTGTGATATTGGTGGGACTTCCATAGGCGCAAGAATGGGGCGCCCAGAAAAGGCAAAAGCCAGAGCGATGTCCCCGCCAGTTCACGTGCTTTTCCCTGTTGGGTTAGCAGGAGGCCCATATAGGGATGTGTTAGAGGCGGTTAAAAAAGGATCAATAGAAATAGAGATTGCAAGAAGACAATGCCCAAAATGCAAGTCTGTCACATTTAGATCTTCCTGTGCAAAGTGCAATGTAAGAACGGTTAGAGAGAAGATATGTCCCAAATGTAAACGCGTAGTTGATGAGGATGTTTGCCCTGTTTGCAATGTAACAACTACGAGCTATGACCTTCGTTCATTAGATATTGTAGATATATACAATACTGCCTGTAATAAGTTGGGTTTAAAACCCTTTAATCTGGTTAAAGGAGTCCGCGGTTTAACTAGCGAGGAAAAAACACCTGAACTATTAGAGAAAGGTATTTTGAGAGCGAAGCATGATCTCTTCGTATATAAAGACGGGACAATCCGTTTCGACGCAACCGATGCTCCCTTAACCCATTTTACACCAATAGAAATTGGAACGTCGTTAGAGCAACTCCATGCTCTTGGCTATCTGTACGATAAAGATGGTGACGTTCTTCAAAACAAAAAACAAGAATGTGAACTAAAAGTCCAAGACATCATAATAAATAAAAAATGTCTCGATTACCTAATTAAAACAGCACATTTTCTAGATGAGCTTCTACAGAGAGTATACGGGTTACCACCCTACTATAATATCAATAACCCAAAGGACCTGATTGGGCATTTAATAATCGGGTTAGCACCTCACACATCAGCGGGGGTCGTCGGGAGAATAATCGGTGTTACTGATGCAAGAGTTTGCTTTGCACATCCGCTTTGGCATAACATAAAAAGACGAGACTGCGATGGAGATGAAGACGCGGTGATGCTAGCCCTTGATCCTCTAATTAATTTTTCAAAAAAATATTTGCCTTCTCAAATCGGTGGAATAATGGACGCCCTGTTGCTGGTAATCTCAATAGTTAATCCTTTGGAGGTTGATGAGGCAAAGAACATCGATGTAGCAGAAAAATACCCTTTAGACTTCTACGTAAACACACATGTTACTCGTGATCCTAAAAAGAACGCTCATTTAATCGATACAATCTCAAACCGGCTGGGATCACAAGCCCAATTTAAAGGGTATAAGTACAGCCATAAAATTTCTGATATAAATTTAGGAAACCATGAAAGCGCATACATACGGCTGGGATCTATGTTAAATAAAGTCAACAGCCAATTAAAATTAGCTGAAAAACTTAAAGCCGTTGATGCGACTGAAGTCGCAGAACGCGTGTTAACTACGCATTTCATACGTGATATTGTGGGCAATCTTAGAGCGTTTACTGTACAAAAATTCCGTTGTAAAAAATGCAATAAGAAATTTAGAAGGATTCCCCTTTCTGGGAAGTGCCCTCGTTGTAAAAGCGAAGTCGTCTCAACAGTTCACAGAGGTGGCATAGAAAAATATCTGAATGTATCGGAATACCTCATAAAAAGATATGGAATTAGAGAATATTACAAACAAAGAATAGAACTCGTCAAAGAAGAGATGCGGCTCTTATTTAAATCACGTGAGAAGCAAACCCCGCTGTCAGATTTTATTAAGTAATGGTTTCGTCTAAAAAACATGCTTTTCCACTTCGGTTGAAAATTGGTGTTTAATGAGGATACTAAAAGTGTGATCGCCTGATTATTGTAAGGTTTAATTATAACTTTTTGTAGACTTCTTTAGGAAGTTGGAAGTTTAGAAATGAGTCGAAGAAGAAAAAGAAGTGGTGAAGCCCCTTTACCTACATCATCTGCTGGTCTGCTTAGGTTCTACGAGGCGGAGACAGCGTCTGGTATAAAGATTCGGCCAGAATTTGTCATCATCTTTTCAGTAGTTTTAATAGTAAGCGTTATTTTAGCACGGCTAATATTATAGATATTCAGCTAAACGTCTTTGATTCAAAGGCGCTAATGGCGCTGCTCTTATCCCCAGCCTGTTTTGGACGTATTTAGCAAATTCCTCTTTATAACCATGCACAGTGTACATCTTTTTAGGCGCGACTTTTTCAACGTAGTTCTTAAGTTGAATAAAATCTGCATGTGAGCTGAGAGGAAAAGAATAATCTACTTTGTTAAATGTTTTTTTAAATTTAAGTGCCCACCCGGTAACAATAGCCCAAGCTTTGTTCAGGGTTCTTTTCGTCGATCTGGAGTTTGGTAAAATATATACACATCGTTGTTTATCAACAAGATCTTTACCTTCTTCACTAGCCATATCGATGAAATCTAAAGAAACACCGTGCTTCATATAAACGCGATTTACTTTGGAGACCGCGGGATGAGTTACGACTGGTATTTGGGTGAAAGTGTTTAAAAGTTTAACAACTTCTTGTGCTTTACCGGCGGAATAGGCTTGAAAAACTGGGAGTCTTTTCTTCTTATATTGTTTCAGAACCCAATTTACTATCTCCAAATATGTTTTCTCTCTCTCCGGAAAGACATAAAATGGAAGTCCATAAGTAGCTTCTAAAATCAGCACATCGCAAGAGACTGGATTAGCAGCCTTCGTAGTTAAAGTATCAACGCAGTTTATGTCGCCGGTATACAACACGCTCATTTCTGGGGTTTGAATCTTGTATTGGACGGAGCCTAGAATATGACCCGCGTCATAAGCAGTAACTTCTACATCATTAAGATAAATGGGTTCATTAATTTTTATCTGCTTTAAATCTATGTTTTGCCTGCCTCTCACAGAAAAAATCTCTTTCGTCTCAACTGTAGAATAATTAGTAGCCTCCGATGATCCGCTGGGTATGTGGTCACCATGCGCATGTGAGATAAAATTTAGTGTAGTTGACCACAGGCTCTCTCTTGAATCTAAAGTAATTGTTGAATTTCTAGTTGAAATGATAGGGCCAGCTGACCATCCGATGTTTACGTCGGGCGTTTTAGCTTCCCCATTAAAGAATCTTAATGAAGCACTTCAATCCTCAAAACAGAGTTGAGGTTTATGAAAAGTTCGCTTCTATCCTCACGGTTTACTATTTGAGGTAATGGCTGAGCAAGGGTGGACCTGAATGTAATAGCATCTGCATCTGATAACCAAATGCCGGGGGGATCGTCAGAAACAGCTGTTAAAACGCCTTCGTACCCAAAATCACGATTAAGCACAACCCGAACTTTTCTATTAATTTTCTGCTCAATCAATTGGAATATGGTAGGATTCATATTGGGCGTATCCCTCCTAGAATCGAATCAGGATTGCAACAAATAAAGGTTTCATTTAGTGAATCATTTTTAATGGAAGAAAAATCTGCTTTTTTAATTATTTTCCTCAACCGCATCAAAAATTTAGGAACAGAATATTTTGTTTCTGTTACTTCAATGCCTTTATTTTTAAATACCGCGTCTTCTAAAACATAATTTTTGGTTCTTTCATCTTTTCCCAGTTATTTTTAAAATCGCTCTCAAAATACAGTTTTTAGCAATGTATCGGAGTCAAATAAATGGCTGATGAAGTCGCGTATGTAAACAATGCAGTTAATCGGTACGCTTCGTTATTTACGCTTCCAAGTCATTTTAGCTTATTATTCGTTTTCATAACTGTTAACACCCTCAGTTGTATGTTGTTATTTTTCCTTTTTTTTCCCACTCTCCAAGCCGCAGTCATCGGCTTCTTCTATGGTCTTTTAGTCTTAGTAAGCCCTGGTCTTGTAGGAGACCTGTTAATTAAGAAGCTGGTCATAAAGCAAGATGTAATTTTAACTCTGCGAAGGTGTAATGCCCTATCATTAGCATCAAGTATTTTTTGGATAGCATCTCTAATAATCGGTGGAGCTATTCACACAATTTTTCCGAATGTACAGATTTTTATTGAAGCATCACTGCTTGGCCTTTCTTCTACGACTGCTCTTCGTTTTCTTGTTTTCAACAGCGTTTCTCTTCTTAAGCCAGCTGAAACATTGGTCCCTTCCATTATTCAGCCCATATTTCACTTCGTTTTAGGTTTGATGTTTTTTGATACTGATTATGTTTCTTCACAACTATGCGCCTTTTCAATAAACTTTTCAAAACTATTACCGATTGCCTTTGTTGCAGCATTCTTGATTATAATGATGACTCATTATTACTTGTACCTCATAGAACAGCATGGAAAAAAAGCCGTTGGAATAGGATCAATAACCCTTTTGAAGAGTTTCTTATTTAATTGGACCGAAGACTCATCTTCCTTCATCGAGTCAAATTTTGAAAAACTTGGAACTTATACGACGATTCCAATCACTTTGATTGCGTTCAATAATGAGGAAACAAACAAGGGCATTATGGTGATTTCGTCTTTTCATCCAGGTCCCTTCAAAAACGTAGGGAGCTCCAATCTCCCTTACCTTATTCAATCATATTTAGAAAACAAGTTCACTGATTCAATCGTAGGTGTGCCTCATGGAACATCAGGACACGAGAACAATCTAACATCAAAATTACAATGTGAAAAGATAATCAGAGAAATCGACAGGATGACAACGCTTTTCGATTTTACTGCTAAGGCAACGAAACTATACCGCGGGACAGCAGGATCTGCGACCTCGACATGCCAATTCTTTGGCGACCTCGGTTTAGTCACCGTTACTTGTTCACCAGAAAACATGGAAGACATTCCCTTTGAAACTGGATTAAAAATCATCAAAAAAGGCAAAAAACTGGGAGCAAAACAGATAACGGTAATAGATGCGCACAATAGCATCGATAGCAGTCAAAATACGCCGGTTCTCTCAGAAAAAACGTTAAATGACATTCAAAAAGCTGCTGAATCTGCGATCGATTACGCATTGAAAGGGGAAAAAGCCTTTTTCGAAATGGCCGCAGCGAAAGCCCCGCCTTTAAAATGGGGTTTAAAACAAGGATTCGGTCCAGGGGGAATAGTGGTCTTCCTGTTCAAAGTTAAAAATCAACTAGTCTCCTACATCGTCATAGACGGGAATAATTTAACAACTGGCGTACGTGAAAAAATCCTAAATTCAATAAAAAAATTTGGAATAAGTGATGGCGAAGTTTTAACGACAGATAGTCATGCTGTAAACGCTATTGGTCTTGTTAAACGAGGATACAACCCAGTAGGGCAAGTAGTTGACCACGATGAACTTATTTCAATAATTTTGAAAACTACGCTTGAAGCCTTATCAAATTTAAAAAGATCCAAATCATCATATGGAATTGGCAGTGTTCAAAAAGTAAAAATCTTAGGAAGAGAAGCCCTAGAAAGACTTAGTTTGTTGGTTGATTCAGCTTTCCAACGCGCAAAGACATACGCCCTAATCATTTTTCCAATGGGGTTCATTTCAGTTCTTCTCTTATTATTAATCTAGCTAGATCATTTACCGTGGCCTCAAAGTGTAATGAGAAGAGTTAAAAGAACCAAAAATGATAAAAATCACAAATCGTAGGTTTTAGTTCTACAAACTAAAAATTCAGGAAGCCACGATGAATGACTGAAAAAACAAAAGAAAACATAGTTTTAATCGGAACCAAACCTGTAATGAATTACGTTGTTGCTTGTATGACGAACTTTAATGCCGGAGCAAACAACGTAACTTTAAAGGCAAGAGGACGAGCCACCAGTAGAGCCGTGGATGTTGTTGAAGTCCTTCGCCACTCCTTCATAAAAGATCTGGCGATCGATAAGATTACTATAGGAACCGAAGAATTGAATAGGTACGAAGGCCAAACCGCCAACATCTCAACCATCGAAATCGTAATTTCAAAAGCAAAATAGAAGACACAGCTTATCAATAAACACTGCACACTTGTTTTTTTTAACGGAAGCCTTCTACTGAAAACTTCGAATAAAGCGAGGTTAGGTTATGAGTAAATTCCCAAAAATCGTTGTCACACCACCAGGTCCGAAGGCCAGAGCAACGCTTAAAATAGATGAGAAGTTATCCTCTCCATCTTACGCCAAAGGCTACCCTCTAGTAGTAAAATCAGCCAAAGACTGCATCGTCAAAGACGTGGATGATAACGAGTACATAGACTTCAACTCTGGCGTAGCAGTGATGAATGTTGGGCATTGCCATCCGAGGGTTGTAAACGCCATAAAAAAACAGTCGGAAACGCTTATTCATTATTCAACAGACTTCTATTACGATATAGTTTTAGAACTCGCCAAAAGACTAGTCCAAATAACTCCTGGAAAGTTTCAAAAAAAAATATTTTTTGGAACTAGCGGAGCAGTAGCCATCGAATCAGCAATTAAACTCTCAAAATGGCATACCAGAAAACACCGCTTTCTCGCCTTCACAGGTGCTTTCCATGGCAGAACAATTGGCGCTCTCAGCTTCACAGCCAGTAAACCGGTGCAACGCAGATACTTCTTCCCTCTAATGCCCGGAGTGACACACATACCCTACCCGTATTGTTATCGTTGCCCCTTTAACCAGAGCTATCCCGAGTGTAACTATTGGTGCGTTGACTTTATCGATGATTCCATTTTACAGAGACAAGTACCTCCTGAAGAGATAGCTGCGCTTTTATTTGAGCCTATTCTGGGAGAAGGCGGTTACGTTTTCCCCCCGCCAGAATATTTCAACCGGCTTAAGAAGATCACAGATAAACACGGTATTCTTCTCATCGATGACGAGATTCAAACAGGGATGGGTAGGACAGGACGCTGGTTTGCAATAGAACACTGGGATATAACGCCAGATGTTGTTTGTATAGCAAAAGCCCTAGCGTCTGGTCTTCCAATAAGCGCAACTATTGCAAATGAGAGGTTAATGGATTGGGAAGAAGGAGCACACTCAAACACGTTCGGCGCGAACCCTGTAGCCTGTGCTGCTGCCAACGAAGTAATAGACATAATAAAAGAGGAAGATCTTCTTAACAATGCTTTGAAAGAGGGAAAATACATAGTGAAACGATTGGAGGAAATGAAAGAGAAACACTCTCTTATTGGCGATGTCCGAGGTAAGGGATTAATGATAGGCTTAGAAGTTGTAAAAGACAGAGAAACAAAGGAGCCGGGAATAAAAGAAGCTAAAGAGATAGCACTAAGCACTTGGAGAAGAGGAGTAACTGTCTTAACCTGTGGAATTTCAACCATTAGGCTCTTCCCACCCTTAACAATCACACGCGATTTAGTTGAAAGCGGACTCGAAATACTCGAGGGCTCAATTCAAGAAGTAGAAAAAGAGATGAAATCGTCGTATTAAATAATCAGCCTCTTTATCAATCTTCTATGATAACATTCCTTGTACATAAAGAAAGACTAGTTGAAAGATCTAAGAAAGCGTTATTACTTTTCGTTCAAGCTCTTACAGAGTGGTTGCATTAGACATTTCGGGATTGATCGTTACTGCTCCTGTCTTTCCAAGATTTAATGCAACTCCTTGTATGCCTTCACGAGCATAACCGCCTTCAATAAGTACCAAATCGCCTACTGAAAGAGATTTAATATCATCCAAGTGGTCATTCCAGACAACAAACATTATTGTTCCTGTTTCATCCATTAATGTTATCTCTCTTAATTTACCTGTTTCGCCAGATTGAAGACTGATTTCTCGTGTAGGATTTAATTTCACAGCTTTTGCATGAACATTAATGTTTGCCATATTGGGTTTTATTTCATTAATCTTCGTTAAAACTAATATCGGTTCATTGATTTTATAGAGCGGTTCGGGTAAAATAACGATGCTTCCAATCGTTCCTAAATGTGCCTCTTTCTCACCATGGAATCCCTCTCTTATGTTAGCACCCTCAATTTGAAGCCAATCGCCCCTCTTTAAGTCTTCAACTAGATCAACTTTTTCATTCCATAAAACTAACCCAATTCTTCCTGTATCATCGACTATTTGTACCCTCCTAACTCGGCCTTTCCTATTATCAGATTTTTCAAAAGAAGCTACAGGTAAGACCTGAGATATGACTCCAATCAAACATGCGTACTTCTCGTTTCCCTCCAACTTCCCAATTTTTCGGAAAAAGTCTTTTGTTGTGGGAAAGTCGTTTGAACTTTTTTCATTATTATAGACGCTAATCGCTCCTCTTGATCCTAAATTAATCTCCAGCGATTTACCTAATCCCTCTTTCACATAGCCGTGGTGTATTTGAACTATTTGATCTTCATGAATCCTCTTCTGGTGTGCGTCTTCCGCATTCTTATCCCATAATGCTACACTGATAACACCAGTATTATCAGCTATGATCATCTTTGATAATTTTCCGTTTTTACCATCTGACCGTGTAAATGTTTTAACAGGGGAAGTTGCAAGAACCCTCCCAGTTATGGTCACGTCGTTTGCTCCCTTCATCAAGTCTTTTATTGTGACTCTTGTTTCTAATCTGCTTTCTTGTAAAGTCACCCCCAGTTCAGAAGCAACTATGTACGCAGCGCCCTCATCCGTGAGTAAACCATCGGAAGCACTTTTCCTCTCTCTGATCATCTTCTCAACAGCCTCGTATGTGAGGTCGTTTCGGGCGGAAGCGATTCGATTTATGATCTCCGGTAAAGTCAACATTTCGGTATACGCACTTTTATACTGAAAGATTAAAATATAATCTTTTGAAGATAACTTCTATTGAGGATGATTAATTGCCAAAAAAAACTCAAAAAAGTATAAATGAAACTAAAGAAGAAGGCGACGAGGAAAAGTCAGGCTTCATACAGAGAGAAAACATTGTTGGGAAGCAGGTTATAGATACAGCAGGAATGATTGTCGGAAGTGTAAGTGACATTTCGGTAGATATCGAGGCGAAAAAGATAGCTTTCAATGTAAGTGCAAGATCGGGAGCCATAATTGACATTGCAAGCGAAGACATAGATCAAGTCGGTGATGTTGTTCTTTTAAACACGACCTTAGACCCCGAAGTCTATAAACCAAAAGAAGAGGCTGCCACTAAAACCACAAAAATCGAAGCCCCTGCTGGAGCGCCTCCTCCAGAACCGAATGCGTGTCCCAAGTGCAAATATGTTAACGAGCCATCTTCAAAGTTTTGCATCAAATGTGGAACTAAACTGAAATAACCCTCGTCTTTTTTCCATTATCTTGGAAATTAATTATCCCAAAAGAGTCGTGTCCTAGCGTATTCTCTCTCTGCACGTAAAATTTCTAATATAAGATCGTCGTCGCTTTCGTAAGGCTTTCTGAGAATGCGTGCTGCAACACGAGGTCCAACACCCCTTCCAGCCATTGTAATCGCAGCGAATAAACCGTAGTTTTGAATCAAACTTGCACTTTTCCATGCTGTTAGCCATTTTCTCTCTTCGATCTTCGACATTTTTCTTCTAGACACCTTCTTTTTTATTATATCAAACAGCTCATCGTCATTCCTATATGTCATGGCTATAAGCGAAGACGAGCATCTTGGACATCTAATTTTATTGGGCAAGCTTCTAATCTTTCGAATTCCGTGCCAATCAGCATTAAAAACACAAATAAATTTCGCTTCTTTAGCATATAGTCTCTCTTTCACAATAGGTATAATCTCTTCTTTAGGTGTAGCAGGTCTTAAGATGTCTTGAGGAGCGATTTTATCTAATATTGGTATGGCAAAAGGAGAGAACTCTTTTCGGTCGTGAACCGCTTTTATTTCTATTTTCGAAGCACCGATCATCTCTATAACATGTTCGGCGCCTTCCACGTCAATCTTTTCAGAGAATAATTCGTTGAACGCTTCTTGGTACACGACCGTGTTCCTGAGCGCCTTTGCCAACCCTTTTGCCCGTCCAGATCTATAATCCGCGTCGTGTTCCACTATCCCAAATCTTTTTGAAACGTTCCAAAGATGCCAAGCAAAAAGAAAGGTTTCACCCAAAGTATTCGTTAATATTGATCGTATATCCCCAGCACTAATCAGTTCTAACTCTTTTCTAATGACTTCGGAGTTGACTTTACTTGGAATTATTAAGGCGATGTGATAAGAGTCGCATCGTATCGCCACGTTAACGCTTAACCTCGCGCTTAACAACGCCGCTAATGTATGTCCAATGGCTTGGTTTATGAGATTACCAAAACAGGCATGAATTACCGTATAATTACCAACCGTTTCGATTAAAATTAGATGATGAGTAGGAATCGGAAACCCTGCTTCAAGTTGCTTCTGAACAGCGTTAACAATCTTCAAGGAAGAATCGTTATCCATCGGATATTTCTGTAAAACCTCAAGAGGATCCTCGTGTCGAATAACTTTCTCAGCTATGATTTTCTTCATCATCCCAACTTCTTGTGCAACTTCAAAAGGCACAGGAATTATTTCCCCCTCCCAGCTTGGTATGGCTCCTAAACTCTGATCAACTGCTTCAACTTGAACGAAATCGTTCTCTTCATCAATAATTAACACTCGCCAAGTTTGACCGTGCATTATAATCTCTTGGCCGGGTTTACCCCTCGTCGCAATGAACTCTTGATCAAGAGACCCAATCCTCTTTTTGCTCAAAAAATCCTGAACAGAGAACCTCTTTACATTAGGAATCGTAGAAAGATTTGTAAAATAATAATTGAAACATCGCCCGCGTCTCTTCTTGACATATTCTCCATCAAACCAAATAATGCCCTGCCTATCCAACTGCTCAACGACATCTGTTACTTCATCAATAGTGACGTCCTCGTAGGGCCAAGCGCGTCGAACAATCTCCAGCACATCAACCAGTCTAACTCTGCCATACTCTAAAGTTAATCCCGTGATTTGATGAGCAAGCACATCAAGAGCATTTCTATACTTCCTTAGGGGTTCTAACATCCCTTTAAGCATCAACCGCGAAATTACCGCTGACTCAAGCACATCATCCGGCATCGACGCCAGAACTACACCCCTTGAGACCGCTCCAAGAACGTGGCCACCTCTACCGAGGCGCTGTATCAGCCGGGTGCTCTGCCTTGGCGACATGTACTGAACAATAAAATCGATGTTTCCAACGTCAATTCCCAGCTCCAAAGAGGATGTGCAAACAACACCCTTAAGCAACCCTGACTTTAAATTCTGCTCAGCCTCAACTCTCACACGCTTAGAGAGAGAACCGTGATGTACGCCAATTTCTAGATCGGGTTCTAAGAGACGAATACGGGATGCTAAAGCTTCAGCGTGCTCTCTTGTGTTTGTGAACACTAATGTTGTATTATTTTCTCCAATTAATTCGAGTAATCTTCTGATTCTCCGAATGCTGCCAGCGGAGATCATGAGCTTCTTAGAAAGCTTCACGTCTTCTGGAGTTGTAACCGGGCTTTCAACGCGGACCTCATAATCCTTTACATCTATGGCTTTAATTATCTTCACTTCTCTTTTGGATCCACCTAGGAACTTTGCTACAAGCTTAGGACTGCCAATGGTGGCGGAAATCCCAATCCGCTGAAAACCGCTT
>Ga0209635_10002013_pt1 | contig 15425 bp, 17 predicted proteins | sample DeeMarSWOR230_32_FD_187463 | JGI IMG/M metagenome (GOLD analysis project Ga0209635, IMG submission 187463) | Marine sediment microbial communities from White Oak River estuary, North Carolina - WOR-2-30_32 (SPAdes) (version 2) | ecosystem: Environmental > Aquatic > Marine > Intertidal zone >... | reverse complement strand
GCGAAGGTTTCAAAGGACTATTCGAAACCTATTGTAGCCTGTGATATAGGTGAGACTGAGATGGCGTTGTTCATTCGATCTAGATATGACAAGCTTGGCATTCCCTCTTTCTCTTCTCCTGAGGATGCTGCGCGAGGGATGGCCGCTCTCGTTAACTATGGACTCTACCTAAAGAAGAATGGATATTTTGAGCAATATTTGGACAGCTTCAAAAGGGGGCTACTGACGCGGTAGATTGCTGCTGTCATTTCTGTTTCTTAAGCCATTGAGTAACCCTTTTAAACAAGCGGCTAGCAGACATATCGATGACAGGTACGATAATCTTCTCTCTTGTCTCGATTAGTGAACGATACTCGGGCATCAGAGCGTAACTCACGAAGGCCCAATAGACTCTCTTATCTTCGATGACACACTTCGCCGCTGCATTAGTCGTCGTAGGCAAGGGATAGTAAATGAAGGCTACCCCATTCGCCCAATAGATGCCAGTCGTCTTTCCACCCGCAGCGATATTGGCAAACCTTGCTAAATGGTCTGGAGTTGGGAATCGTGTGTACTCCATTACAGATATTTCTTTTAAGGGTTCATACTTGACCTCGATTTCATCCATACGTGAACCTCCATTTGCCACTGTTATTGTGAGTAGGTTAAATAAGAATTATGTATAGCTTGGGCCTTCACGAACCAATGTTTCAAGGCTTCTAGAGGGTCCATTCAAAGACTTCTTTCTTGACCATGAATGCATGCATTGAAAGAATCTTCTGCAAAATAGAAGAGTGGGAAGGTTTCACTTTTTCGGTTGGCGGGACACTTGTATGACGTTTAGTCCTATAGCAACGATTAAGGCGATGATCCCGCTATATCCGTAAATAGGATCAAGCAACGAACGATAATACGTGACATCTTGGTATTCCGTGATCTTGAAATAGAACTCTCTTACCTTTGCGGTGACATTCACCGACATGGAGGAGGGGTTGTAGAACCCAAAACGCCAAACGTCATATCCAAGTTTTGGGGGAGTCCAAAAAGAGGCCCACGTCCCACGGCCCCTTCTTTCTAACCAAAGCTCACCCGTGTCATCGCTTATTATTCTGAAAAAGATAAAATCGGAGGATTCCACATCGACTTGGAAGATGCTCGTATTCTTAATTACAGAGTCTAAAGAGTAGGTTCTATTCCCGAGGGGCATGAGAACAAGCGTATCGTCTACCCACGTTTTGGATTTGTCAACTCGAACCTGCTCCCGAACAGTGTAGGGAACCATGTACAACGACCCAGAAACCAAGATCACTCCAACAACGGCAACGACTGTGGAAAAGATCATAATATACTTCATTTCCTAAACCTCTGTCAAGAATTAGACATCATCACAACATAAATCAACCGTTCATCTTCTTTTCACAAGTCTGGAAGAACCATCAGAGTTAGATGTGCAGAAAAGGAGGGCGTTATTGCGGTTTAGGCTTCTTTGCGATCCACAGAGCTCCCAGAGCAAGCCACGAAACGCCTAAGATCGAGCCTGAAAGCAGTGCCAGTTCTTTCGCATGCCTGGCGTTGTGAAGGGTGTAGATTTCTGGTATGATGTAAATGTCTGGTTCAGGATGGTCATCAATATGGCAAAGGCAATCTACACAGTAATAGTGCGCTTCATACTTTATGTTCCACATTTCCCCATGCTCATAGACCTGGTAGATGAAGGTTGTTTCGTTAGCCCTCGCCCTTGTCCTGTGTTCCCATGTTATGTGTTTCTCAGGATCATAGATTTCAGGTTCAGAGGAGAGTGCTATGGCTTCCAAGATGTAGGGATCAGGATCAGTGAGAAACCAGTGATCCCCAAGCAACGGTTTGCCGATCTCATTCGCTTGATACAATACGAACCATCCACTTGAGTATTCAGGAAACGGCAATGGATCAGGGCTAAAGGCGTGAACAACCAACACGATGTCTATTGCGGTTAGCATCACAAGAACAATCGCTGAGAGCCTAAGCAGTTTCATTACGTTCATCTGATCGCCTTTCTATCCCACAATATATAACGTAGAAGTTTCTTTCTTAAATCTTTAGTACCACTTGAAAGGATGTATTAGATACTAAGAAAATGGAGATGAGCTAATGTCTGAAGTAGCAGAAGAAGGACCAGTGGCTGAGCGTAGGAACTGGAAGACTCTGGCAAAATACTTCACGCATGGACTTTGTATTCTCTGTCTTAATGATCTTCTTATGGGCTTTTATCCTTGTATTTCTAGTTGTAGCGGGGGCGTTCATAGGGCTGATCATAGGGTTCGTAGTGCTTTTCCTCATCCTAGGTGGACTCAACAGCATTTTATCTGAAAGTATATGGTCTATCTCGACCAGAACGGGTTGGATGAGCCTACTGGGACATGGAATCGTACTTTTCATCGCCCTAATCATTGCACATATTCCAGGCATCATTGTCAACTTGACAGACCCAAGCTTACCTATAACAATAATATTATTTGTTGCCGGAGCTTTCGTAGACGGCTTCGTAGCCAAAAATGTTGCCAGCCTTTGGGAAGAATATTTGACTGCTTCTAACTGAGATTTGGAATCTTATGCTAAGCATAAATACCAAGAAGATAGTAAACACTAAACACTCTATCTTTCTAATCCACATATTTGCGAGAGCTAGCTAAGCTTAGATTGGAGAAGACTGGAGAATGATTCGCCAAATGAAACATGGAGAAGAAGACACGGTTAGAACACTTCTTGCAGAACTCAGTTATGAAGGTCAAACCCTGTGGCGAAAAAAGCTCAAACCACTCGAAGAGTATCTCGTCGAGACTAGTCGAATATCTGTAAGCGAAGAAATCAAAGGAAAAAACGTCATTTTTGTTGCAGAAGAAGATGGTACGCTTGTAGGCTTGTGCTGGTGCACAATCGTCGACCGAGGAGTAGACAGACAAGCCGAGATCGCCGAATTCTACGTGGAAAAGGAATATCGAGGCAAAGGCATAGGACGAGGACTGCTAACAGCGGCTAAACAGCTCTTCGCTAATGAAAAAGTCGAAGTAGCATTTGCCTGGACACATTATGACAACAAGGAAGCTATAGGCCTCTACAAGAAAGCCGGGTTCAAGGAAGTAGACCAGCTAGTCATGGCTTTTGTTCCATCCAGTAAACACAAGACTTGACATATACAACTATCAAAGATTCGTCAACTCACATTCACTGTCCGAAGCGCGGAATTATAATAGCAAGGCATAAAAAGAGCTATGGTCGAGGATTTCATTCTTCCGTTTCTTTGAGACTCAGCGTTTCGGCAATTAGCGCCATTTCCTTCCAACTGAGCGATTGGTTGGTTGCCTTGAGAACTAGGCGTTCTCGCCATCCACATTCTAGGCACTCGTATTTGATAGGGAGCCAGCCTAGGTGACTCGACATGTCACCTTCCATAGTGCGAACCCTTTTAACTCGGGCACTTTTGCATCTTGGACAAACCTGAATATCTACGAATTTCCCTTCCTTCTCCAAGTCTTCCAAAATCTTGAGTAGCTCGGGGAAAGTCTCACTAACGATTTCTTCCTCTTTTAGGAGAATCAGTTGTTGCTTTTGCTTCTGCTTTTCCTTCTCTTTCTTCTTCCTATCCGGCATAGACCATCAAACACACTTAGTAGTCTCTTTCTTAAATCTTTAGAACAACTTGAGATAATATTGGTGCAACGAAAGAGGAGGTGATGTCACTGAGATTGAGAAAGTGTGCGATGAAGCGTGAAGAGATCGTGGCTGCTGGTGGGGCACACTGCGACGGAGCGTTCGTTCTGTGGTTCCTTGGTATCGTATTCGTTGTATTCGGGGTTGTCAGCGATGCTCTGAACATCACGCTCGTCTTAGAACCGATATCGTGGTTTCTGCTGGCAATCTTCTTCGGCCTATCGGCCGCAGTGAGCTGGATTACTTGGATGTTAGCTGTGCATCTGGATGCCATAGAAGCCAAAAGCAGAAAAGAGGACTGAACTTCTCAAGAAGCGACGCTCATTAGCCTCTATTTGAAAACCTGGGAACAGAACGAACCATTTAATCTTCCCGGTGCGCGCGCGGTGACAAAAAAAAGGTTTGATGCCTTTGCAGAAGTTGCCCCCTATATTAGGAGGCATAAGCTTGTTCATTTTACAGGTTTTCAAGCCTGCTCATCATGTCCTTTATTATCGAAGCCGACCGCATAAACTGTTTTTTGGCGTTAGGGCTCAATCTGAGTTCTAAGATTCTTTCAACGCCCTTTCTTCCGAGAATCACGGGCACGCCGATGGAAATATTTGAGAGCCCATATTCGCCCTGCAGAAAAGTGGAAACGCTCACTACGCGGTTTCTGCCCCTCAAGACAGCGTCGACGATGATAGCTATAACAACCGCAGGTGCATAGGTTGTAGCGCCCTTTAGTTTTATGACGTCAGCACCAGAGGTTCTCGTCAGGTTCACGATCTTCTCGATCTGCTCTTTTTCGAGCAGATCCTTTATGGGTATTCCAGAGACAGTGGCATAATCCACGAGGGGCACCATGGAGTCCCCATGCTCCCCTACGACCAAGGCTCGGATATCCTCTCGGGAGACAGTCAGTTCCGATGCGATGTAGGATCTGAAGCGCATCGTATCGAGGATGTTCCCCATCCCAAAGACCCTATTGCGCTCGAACCCTGACTCTTTGTAAGCTATGTAGGTCATTACGTCGACAGGGTTCGTTACAACCATAAGCTTACATTCGGGAGCGTACCTCACAACCTCCTTCACGGCGGATTTGACTATTTTGGCATTCACACTCATGAGGTCAAAGCGCGTCATTCCCGGTCTTCTCCCCGCACCCGCAGCCATAACGACGACCTCTGAGCCTTCCATCTCGCTGAAATCCTTGGTTCCCCTAACTTTGCCATCAAACTCTATTGCAGGGGCGGCTTGCATCATATCTAACGCCTCACCTTTAGCCAAACCCTCCGCAATATCTATCAAAACAACATCGCTGATCCTGAATCGTAGAATATTGAATGCCGAGGCGCTTCCTACCTTTCCCGCGCCTATGATCGAAATCATAGTCCTATCGAGGATTGACTTCTTTTAAATAGTTTGCGCGCAACAAACAGACCAAGTATTTATTACGAAAAGAGCTGTAACCAATAGGAGTCTGGACGAAAAATGCTTGTGCGTGGTCAACTACTAATCGAGTTGTGGAGGAGGAGCCTGTTTGCCAAAGGTTAGGGTCGCGATTGCTGGGGTGGGCAACTGCGCATCTGCACTTGTTCAGGGAACTGAGTTCTACAAGAACGTGGCGGATGACGCTAAGGTTCCAGGACTTATGCACGTGAATTTCGGCGGATACCACGTTCGTGACATCCAGTTTGTAGCTGCCTTTGACGTGAACAAGCAGAAGATTGGCAAGGACCTAGGAGAAGCCATCTTTGTGCAACCGAACTCCTGTGCCAAATTCGCAGAAGTACCTCGTCTCGATATCCAAGTCCTACCAGGCACGGTTCTTGATGGAGTTGCTCCGCATATGAGGGATTCTTTTCACCTCTATGACGAGAAGAAGGTAGAGGCTGCAGAGGTGTCCGAGGTTCTCAAAGACACTGAAGCTGATATGCTAGTGAATTATCTTCCAGTAGGGAGCTCCCAAGCCACACAGTTCTACGCACAGGAATCCCTGAAAGCAAGATGCGCATTCGTGAACTGCATACCGGAGTTTATTGCATCGGATCAAGACTGGGGTGAGAAATTCAAAGCTAAAAGCTTGCCTGTGGCAGGCGACGACGTGAAGAGCCAGTTGGGAGCTACAATATTGCATCGGAATCTAGCAAGGTTGTGCGTTGATAGAGGCGTGGAGATTGAGGAAACTTATCAGCTGAATCTTGGGGGCAACACCGATTTCGAGAACATGACCGTCGAGGAGCGTTTGAAGACGAAACGAGTTAGCAAGACAGAGGCTGTTACGAGTCTAGTTCCATACAAGGTTCCAACTAGGATAGGCCCGTCGGATTATGTGCCCTTTCTCGGCGACAAGAAGATCTGCTACGTCCTCGTTAGAGGTCGCAAGTTTGGGAATCAGCCTGTGACTTTGACGGCGAAGTTGGAGGTGGAAGATTCGCCTAATAGTGCCGGCGTTGTTATCGATGTCGTTAGGGCCGTGAAACTGGGTTTAGACAGAGGAATACGTGGACCACTAACGAGTATCTCCTCTTACGCTTTCAAGCATCCGCCAATTCAGGTTCCGGATGATGTGGCGAGACAGTGGGTTGAAGACTTCATCGCTGGAAAACGGGAGAGATAGCTGAGCGCGCAGATCCGTCCACGAGTCGGCACGAATCACACGAGAGCTTTCGGGGGCATACGCGTGCGGTCTCGTGAAGTAAATGCATGTCTGCTCAGCTAAACACGTGATAGGGCGAAGCACCGAGCACACATATCATCACTTAGCTTCAAAAACCAAGCCTCTCGAGACATAAGCCGAGAGAAACAGCAGTACAACACCAAACCAGACAAGAAAATAGCCGAACCCCAAACCGCGGCTTACACTTGCATCCTGATAGAAAAGCGGGCCCTCCGGATAAGCTAGGTCAAACCAAGAATGGAAGTTCACGACACTCAGCAAACCACAAACACCTGCTAGACTACTAGCAATAGCTACATACTTCCTCCTACTACGCTCAGCCGACTTCATCCTTTCACACACAAAAGGCAATGCCACACAGATTAAGGCAAAACACAAAGAAATGAAACCGGCTAATGGACTAAAAAGCCCAGCATTGAGCCTATCCGCGAGAGAACCGCCGAGGGCAGACAAAGAAGAAGAATCACCATTTATGGTCTCAGAAAGATAGTACGAAGGAGAAAACAAGCCAATCACTAGGAGAACGCCGCCCGCTAATACAAGCTTCGCATACACTGGTCCAATCGCAGAGGGCAGGCTAAACTGCATTACAACACCCCACAGATCCTAAACGTCACACTCAAGTCGGAAGTGGCTTCGCTGGGATTCCCAAACGTTCGTAAATCTCCCTCGCCAAAGCAACCGCATCACCCTCTCGATAGTTGTCAGTGATAACCATCTTAGGCTTACACCGCTTAACATAGCCAAGCAACCCATCAAAGTCAGAATGATCACTCAGAGCGACCCTAAACTCCTTCTCACCCACTTGTCGACACGGACTCGAAAACTGCCACCCACTTACATAGACGCGAAAGCTATCCTTCCCCACCTTTCTTCGCGAATTCATGTGATAAAAGGCAACACAAGGCCCACCCTCTTGTAGTATAGAACTCGCCTTTTCTCCACCCGACAGAAGAAGGCTCTCTCCAAACCGCATGCCATGTCTCTCACAAGCCTCCGAAACCCGCAAGACTCGTTCAGAAACTATAAACGGCACCCTTACCTTCGCGTCATACAACAGCTGCATAACCTCCTGTAGCTTTCCATGGTAGCCAAACAAATACACAGGTCCGAACTTCAAGCAATCTTCCACTAAAGAAACGAGGACATTTTCAACCCTTTCCCAGAAAGGTCTCACCCGATAGGGGTTTCCATAGGTCGCTTCCATCACGAGGACGTCAGCCTCAATTATCGGAGTCTTGGGGAGCCGGAAATCACTGGTATACAATATCCTAGTTCCGTCTGTTTCCTCTACAAGAACTTGAGCCGAGCCGAGAATATGATCTACATAATGAAGCGACACTCGTTCATCCTTGTACACCAGAGTTGTTCCATACTCCAGAGGCCTTACGTTCCCAGCTGTGAGAAACGATGGACCTTTGAGAGCGTCTATGAAGCCCTTTGTAGCCGGGGTCATTATCACCACCTTGCACTCTTTCAAGCTCTTCCGCAAACCCATCAGGTGATCAGCATGGGCATGGGTAACAACTCTTAGAGGGGTGGCTGCATGGAAGCCGTCGCAGGCAACGTATTTCCCTAATAGCACCGCTCCTTTCTTAGTCACAGAGGCTCTCAACTGCATCCCAGAAGCAGCATCCGTTTGTCTTGACTCTCTTTACCTATAATTTTTGGGTCTTGCAGAAGCGATTAAAAGGATTTGTAATATCTAGCGATAGGCTCAGTAAACATGCCAAATGTGGATATGTTTATAGTAAACAAGCAAACACTAACAAACAGTTGAGGAAGGATCATGGTAGAGGAGAGCGATGTCATAGGCTTTCTAAAGGATCATGAAGGCCAAGCCTCGTTAGACGAAATCTCCGAAGGCTTGGGCATATCCAAGTACGGCCCCAACTCCGCATATTCATTGCTGCATTCCTTACGATCCAAAGGCATCATCGACCGACGGGGTGAAAAGTGGGTTCTCCTCGCACCAGACACAGTCATCTCAAAGGCTGTTGCACCAACTCCAGCACCTCAAGAAGAAAGAAAGCCCGAGACTGCCCCCGAAGTTGAAAAGATAATGAAAGCCATGACAAAGACCTTGGTTGAGGCCATGAAGGGCGCTAGAGCTCCAGCAGACGAGTGGGAACTAGCCACCAGACCCATGAAGACCGAGATCGAGCGCAAGGAAGAGAAACTAGGCGATCTCATTCTCCGACCAGATGAAGCCCCAGAAGCCAAAAAACCGCTCATAGGATTTCCGACAGGTACATTCATCGACCAATTATTCTTGAAACCAGAAGGAAAAACCCTAAATGGTCTGCCAATTTGCGGACAATTCGCCATAACAGGTCTTCCCGGAGCCGGCAAGTCCATTCTAGTTGAAGAAATCGGCGTGAGAGTGACTGCCGATGGAAGAAGAACCCTTTACGCAACTGCAGAAGATACGTGGAAGAGCGCAACGCCAAGATTCGATTTGCAGTCACGCATGAAACAGAAGGCAGACATCTTAGGGTTGGATTGGAGCAAGATCAAAGATGACTTGTACGTGCTTGACACAGTCTTATACCCAGAGTTGAGAGATTGGAGTACCTTTGCCGAGACATACCGTTACGTTGTTGAAAAGGAGAAAATAGAGCTAGCAATCATAGATTCAGTGACTGTTCTAGAAGCCTACAGAGGCGCCTTGAAATATCGAGTCATGGAGCTGGCAAGGTATAACCAAACCCGCGGAGTCACCGGGCTCTATGTGAATCAGAGAAGCGCCGAAAGATGGGACAGCTACGACATGGCTGGAGGCATCGGGTTAGCGCACAACTTAGATGGAACCATCATAGTAGACTATGGACGTGTATACTGGCAAGATCAACAGGTGGACCTTGATGCTAACCGAGGACAGTTTGTCAGAATCACCCGGGTATTAGACTGCAGAATGTGTAACTTTGAGCGAAGAAGAATTCAAGTCGACATTACACCTGAAGGATTCCTTCGAGCTCTTGAACCAATTCCAGAGCCTTCGTAACGATCCAGTGAAACCTTATGACGATAGTGAAGCCTCCGACCTTTGAAGAACTTGTCAAAACCTACGGCAGCCGAAAAGCTGCTGTAAAATATCTCCGCGAATCAGGATTCACTCCTGAGGAGATCGAATGGAAGTGGAACGTTCCTTACCATCAGATACGTCTATTCATGGCAGACAAGACGCTGAAAAATCCAACCCTTTTCTCGACGGTTGTTGAAGTCTACGAACGCTTGGCTGTGTTGCGCAGCAAGAAGGGAAAAGAGACAGAACTCTCTAAATTCCTCCAAAGAGACGATTTGAATCTGGAGACGAAGACTAGACTTGCTTTAGGGGTCATCACCGACGAGACTCTAAAAGTGGGCGAAGGCACAACGGAAAGAGTCATTAGTCTCGCAACTGGAACCCCCGTCCGTGAAGTGAAAAAACTGCTTCTGGACTATGGCGAACATGGCGACGTCATCTTTCTTCTGAAGAAATCAAAGAAAGCCGAACTAACTGTGGAAGAAGTCTATGAAGCGATAAGGTTGCTTCCTAGAATCGGAAGGATTATGGAACGCAATCTTCATGTATCAAGCCTCCTTAGAATGGCGACACCTGAAGAAGCAAAGTACATTGCCAGACTTCTGCTAGGCGACCTAAAGCTCGGATATTACCAACGGACCGTAATGCGCGCCGCCGCAAGAGCATATAACGTGTCCCCAGAGAGCGTTGAAAGCGCCTGTGCCATAGTGGGCTTGACCGAAGGCATCATGCTTGCACCTAAAGGGGAGGTAAGGCTTTCCACCATAAAACTGCGACCTGGACAATTCTTGAAACCTCAACTTGCTCACATATACGAACCCGACAAAATAGAGTATCCAGTCCGCGCAGAGTTCAAGCTCGATGGAAGTCGGTTGCAGATCCATAAATGGGGAACCACAATTTCGCTGTATTCAAGGAGAGCCATAGAAAAGTCAAAAACCCTCCCAGAAGTCGTTGAGATCGCCGAGAAGTTCAAGGCGCACAGCTGCATCGTCGATAGCGAAGTTGTTGCAATTGATGACGACGGGAGATTTCTTCCTTTTCAATCCTTGCTCGAGAGAACTCTTCCCAAGGAAGTGCCTAAAGTAGACCCAGAGTCGCGCAAGGAAAGGACACACGTGACGATTCAAGCCTTTGACGTTCTGTTCTTGAACGGGAGAGAGCTAATGGACTTGCCATTCTTAGAAAGAAGAAAATACCTGAAAGAAGTTGTCCCCCTAGGCTATCTCGTAGAAGGAAAAGACTGCAAAGACGAGATAGAGCTAATGAGATTCTACGAGGAAGCTTTAGACAAAGGGCTAGAAGGCATTGTCGTGAAGAACCTGCAGTCAACTTACGAACCTGGAAAACGAACTTACACGTGGCTCAAATTGAAGCCAGAACGCGACACTATCGACTGCGCCATCGCAAAAGCGCTGTACGGAAAGGGTAGAAGAGCGGGACTATATTCATCATTTCTGCTGGCTGTCCGAGACCCGAAAGAGAAAAGGCTTTACACAATTGGCAAAGTCTCAAACCTTCCAGACGACACCATGGAAAGGCTTCGAGATCTCGTGGACCAGACGAAAATCAGCCAAGACGATGAGGGACTCCTTGTCAAACCATCAGTAGTAGTCGAAGCAACTTACCAAGAGATCCAAGAAAGTGACGAGTATACGAGTGGCTTCGCCTTGAGAGTTCCGAAAATCGTCCGGTTTAGACCAGACAAGAAAGTCGAGGAGATCGATGATGTCGGGAAGTTGAATAGGCTGTACGAGATGCAGTATGAACGGCACCCATTCAAGAGCTTATGACATATCTTCAGTGAAAAAAGGTCAGAGCCCCGCAATTTCGCATTTGGGTTCCAGTTGTTCAATATCTCAGAGCGTGCGAATAGGATCCAGATACAGTTAAGACCATGAAAAGGGAGTAGTTCGCCTCCGCCAGAGGTTCATGTAACCATGTTGTCTGGCCGATTTGGTAGGTTTCCAGGAGAGTATTTGTCTACCGTATTCCAGTCGGTCTCTCGTTTTACAGCCTCCACGTAAATGTCCTTCCAAACTCCAATTCTGGGTTCATAATGTAGCAAGCGACGAAAGAGTTGTCCTTTTCTTCCTTTACACCATGAGTGACGATGTTGGATTTCCTGTATTTTGGTGATTTTTAAGACTCTTGAGATGTCTTTGGGAGTGATTTGGGTCTTGTGGCGAAGGCCTCTTTCGTATGGTATTCTCAGTTTCTTAACGAAGTAACGCTTACTAGTGTAGGCTTTGATTATTCTTGTAACACTGAAGGGAAACTCGAAGATTAAGCCTTTTAGCATGAGCAAGTTGTAGCGAGCATCGGCCGGAATCAAAATCTTTATCTTGGCTTTAGGCTTCGCTACACGCTTCGCTTCTTTCAAGGCTTGAATGGGTCGCTCCAAATGTTCGAGGACAGCGTGCATAGTTATTTCTGTGAAAGCGTCATTTCTGAAGGGTAATTGATGTGCATCCGCCTGTACGTCACACACGCCTTTGTTTAGATCTATTCCGACCACTCCACGTTTTTGATGAGTGATTTTATCGAAGCCGCAACCTACATCCAGAGTTGTCATCAAGCCTGTTCTCTCTCTAGTATCAATTACATTGTTTCAAGGTGTACTAAGAATTTCACGCCACAGGATTTCCGTCCTCTATTCCTTATCTGTCACAATCTCTTTCAATTCTTTCGGTGACAGCGCATGCTCGTGCGCCCGTCTTTGACCACGGTTCCATTTTTGCCCTCTCTAAATTCGTTGAAACATAACAAAAGAATCCCACTTTTCATCTGGAGGAGAACGTGACGGTTATGCTCGCAGAAATCCGGTAAGGGAGTCCTTGATCGACCTGAGAAACGTATGCTTAATCTTGTCCGGCTCTTGAAGTCCCTCTAGCCGAGCAATCCTGAAATACGCTGGAGGATGAGGATCAAACCGCAACCATTCCCACCTACGGTAACCTCGAAAAGCGGGTTCCCGCTTCTCCAAGGGAAAGAGTCTCCTGAAGGCGATCTTCCTCAAAGCTTCTGCCATCACCTTCGGCTGTCCAATAATCTTAGCCGAATCCAGATCAGCTCTACCCTCCAAGAACTTCCCGAAGAAATAGATGAGCCCTAACGCCACCACGAAATAGAGCCAGTAAGAATAGAACCCGAAAAAGAACAGGTAAGGCCAAAGCACATAGAACCGAAGCAGAAACTCCGCACTAGAAAGGCCGAACATCACCAGCGGGTCATGAGCTTTCAGATGGCTCAGCTCATGCCCAACCACACTCGCCAGCTCATCCTCTTCAAGCTGCGTCATAATCCCTGTTGTAACCATTATAGTTCCTAAACTAGGACTTGGCCCAGCGGCAGCAGCATTTGGAATAATCGTATTGGCTACGACGATTTCTGGAATTGGAAGGTCAAAATCCTTCGCCGCCTTCTTCACAATCTGGAAGAGATTCACTCTCTTGACGGAGAAATCTTCCACTTCACAATCGATGTCGTAGTCTGCAAAGATCTGCCCAGCCGTTTCGCAGTCGATAGATTTGCCGGCGGCGATGGTAGCTTCGTAGATTCTCTTCCGGATCGCAGGGATCTTCTTGCCATGTTTCCTACGGAACTCTTCGAACTTGTCAGGCGAGAAATTATACTGCAATAGGTGTATTTCAGGCTGGTCTTCAGTGACCCTCCAATTACCGCTTCTAGCTAGAAACTTTCCAGAGAAGAGCGCCAACAGAAAAGAGGCCCCGACAAAGATTATTGGAGCGTAGAAATCGAATACCAAGAAAAACAGAAACGTGAGGGCCATCAAGGCGATGTAGAGAGGTAGCATGGAGTCGGTGAAGACCCGCGCAAGTAACCCTGCCTTCTCTCTTTCGGGGATAATCCTCTCTCCTGGCATGAAAGCAAGGTATAGAGTGGTCTTGCGTATCTCCTCTTCGAATAATTGGACTATGAGAAACAGGTCTTCGTAGAGCTGATCGAGAAAAGATTTCGGTATACTAGTGTCACTTAGTCTCATCGTCACTCCGATTGGAACTCTCGCGTCGACCGTGACATCCACGTACTGAGCGGTTCTAGGGACGAGAACTCTGTAAGAAAGACAATGGCCCCCATCTTCAGCGAGAACGCGTATGTCCCGAAAGTCTCTGTATTTTTCGTGTTGGAGCAGATAGTGGCGCCTCAGATACTCTGGAAGAAACCCCAGATTCCCTATCGAAAGTTCAGTATCGATTATGTATCTGACTTCCGTTTCGTCTACCCAATCGGCTTTCGACAAGACCCTACCTCATACGACAAATCAAGTCGCCGTTTATACGTGTCTGTTGTCTGCCACTTATTGCCCTTCTGCCATCGCCGTTCAACTATTGAGCTAGCTTTTTGGCAATTGTTGTTAGGTGGCTACCCAGATGTTTTGCCATTTTCTTCTCACTGACCGAAGGCATCCGTTCGCCCATGGGGCCAGCGATTGTTGAAGCTCCGTATGGCGACCCTCCAGTCACTTCTTCAATTGTCATCTGCTCCTTGAAAGAGTAAGGCAAACCAACGACAACACAACCGTGGTGTAGAAGCGTCAGATGAGTAGAGATTATGGTGGTCTCTTGTCCGCCATGTTGAGTAGCGGTGCTGGTGAAGACTGCCCCTGGTTTTCCTATGAGCGTGCCATTCATCCAATCGCCTCCAGTCTGATCCCAGAAGTTCCTCATCTGAGAACACATATTGCCAAAGCGGGTTGGAGTGCCTACAATAACCCCGTCAATTCCTCTAAGATCTTCACGAGGATCAGCAACCGGAATCTTCTTCATCAATTCTTTCGCTCTCTTCACATCCTCATTCCAATACGTTTCAGGAACAAGTTCGGCAACCTGTTTCAGAATTGGTTCGCCGCCAGCCTCTCGAACACCCTCAACCACCGAATTAGCCATCCGAAAGATATGCCCATACATTGAGTAGAAAAGAACAAGAATCTTTGGCTTATTCTCTTTCAGACTCTCACCTCCACACAGTTTCTGAACGCGTGCACAAATGAGCTAGAAGATCTTGAACTTCTCTCTTGGACCTAATACTGCCCGCCTATTTCCCTAGAAGTCTTGTAAACGTATCATGATGGGCCTCTTCTTCACCTAAGATTTCTTCGAATAGCCTTCGAGTTGTGATATCCCCCGCATCATCTGCAGCTTTGATGGTTTGTTTGTAAAGGGCTATTGCTGCCTCTTCCGCCTTCACGTCCGTTTGAAGCATCTCTTCTAAATCTGCGCCTACAAAGATGGGATCAGGTTTTGTGGTTGGTGTTCCACCGAGATAAGCCAACCGTTCTGCAATTTTCTCTGCGTGTTTCATCTCTGTTATGGCTATCTCCTTGAAAACATCTGCAACTGTGGCGCTTTTGATGCCTGTGGCGAGAACATGTTGCCACATATATTGCACAGATACTTGAAGCTCTCGGGCGATGGCTCTATTGAGTAGGTCCACCAGCTTTTTAGATACCATTCAAACACCTCCTTCAATCAGAAAGATAGCTTTGGAAAATACTTAATATTTTTGATATTATTGTCAACAACCCAATTAAATCGCTACTTCACAAGGAGAAGCTCGTCGAATAAGGTCTATTTCCTTTATGCTTTCTGTATACTAAAGACCATTCCATTCTATTACGCATAGAGGATTAGATTGAATCCTCTATTTGTGGGAAATAGTGGGACAAAACACTTCGCTTTTTTGACCGCCATTTCGGTATACATCAAGTTTATTTATCTAACCTTGACAAATGGTGATTTTCCTCACGTTGTCTCAGAAAATCCACGCGTATAACATTAACTATAGATAGAGGTCTCTCTATGCAAACATCCAGCGATACCGCGCTGTGATGCGCGCGCCATGGTTGGCTACGAAATCCTCCTTGTTTGTTTCTCAGCGTAACTATTAAATTTGGTTTCGATCGATAGCAAAGAATTGATTTCAAGAATAGGAGGTGATGAAATCATGGAGGATGTGATGATAAGGATTTCAGTATTGTGGATATTCTTTGCAGTTGCAAATGCAGTTCATTACGCTATGTACGTCTTTGAACCTGGTGTTTTACAG
>Ga0209635_10002012_pt1 | contig 15431 bp, 18 predicted proteins | sample DeeMarSWOR230_32_FD_187463 | JGI IMG/M metagenome (GOLD analysis project Ga0209635, IMG submission 187463) | Marine sediment microbial communities from White Oak River estuary, North Carolina - WOR-2-30_32 (SPAdes) (version 2) | ecosystem: Environmental > Aquatic > Marine > Intertidal zone >... | reverse complement strand
AGGATGAAGCCCAAGAGTATCAGCCGCTCGACTATGTCCCTCTGGAAAACCGTCAACAACAGACCCAAGCCACCCGCCGCCCAGACCAGCCTCCTTAAAGCCCCACGTTCCCCCGGCTTCACGCGGTGCTCTTTCCCCTCCTTCTTCGGGTTCAACTCGTCTGTATCCTGGTCCCAGAGGTCGTTTACGCCGTAGAGAAGCACGTTGGCCGGGAACATGAAGAAAAGGAAGTACGCGAAGAACCAGGGCTTGAGGAGGTCGAGGTAACCGTCGGCTCCCCATATGCAGCCCACCGTGTAGGGTCCTAGGAGGTAGAACCAGAAACGGGGCCTGCTGACCCTGTATGCAAGCCCCAGGTACTCTCGTGGATTCATCCCGGTCACGCGAACAACGTGTTGTAGCCTATGGTGCCGACGATCCTGGTGACGCTGGGCTTCACCTTCCTCTCGTAGACGATGAAAGGGTCTCTGTGGATCACCCGCGCCGTCCACTTGTACATCTCGCTCGCGGTCTTGATGGGGATCAGGTACCGCTTAGGTATGTACCTGAACCCCTCCTCCGCTATCTCCTGCCAGCTAAAGTAGCGGGAGAGCTGGGTCCGGACGAAACTCTTGAAACCCTCAGGGTTCCCGTAGGCTTGGCTGGGCTCCAGGCTCGTCAAACCGTTATCGGTGTACTCTCTCCTGGGGAAGTAATTACGTCCCAGCCAGAGGTCCTCCTTGACATCCCTGATGAAGTTGACGTACTGCATCGCGCTTCCCAGGTACCTTGCGAATATGTGAGACTCCAGATCGAGCCCGAGTATATTGGCCATCATGAGGCCTACGACCTCCGCCGACCCGTAGAGGTACGTCTTTAGCTTCTCAACGGTCTCGTAGCTCCTTATGTAGAGATCAGCCTCCATACTGTCCAGGAATGCCTCGACCCAGCTCGGCTCGAACTCTCGCTTCACCATGAGCTCCCTGAAGCCGTCTATGACGGGGTCGCAGGTCTCTTCATCGTCCAGCGACCTCCGGTACATGTCTCTGAAAGTGTAGAACTCTTGTTTCTGCTGGGGTACGCAGTCCACGTAGTCGTCGGCCTTACGCACGAAGCCGTATAGCCTGAACACGTCCTCCTTGACGTCCGGCGGGAAGAATACGCTCGCGTAGAAGTAGGTCTTGCTTCCCTGTCTGAATATTCGTCTCAGTAATGGGTTCAAACGTCTTCTCTACCCTCTTTTCTTGGTTTTCTCTATGGTCTTGGCGAGGACCTGGCTGCTGATGAGGCACATGGGCATCCCTATGCCGGGGTGGGTGTAGTGGCCCGTGTAGTAGAGGTTGTCAACCTTCCTGCTCTTGTGGCTGGGCCTGAAGAGCGCTGTCTGCATCAGGGTGTGGGTGAGGCCCAGGGCGGTGCCTTTGTACGCGTTGTAATCTTCTCGGAAGTCGTTGACCGCGTAGACTCGTTTCACGACCTCGTGGCCCTTGATGGGCTCCCCGGCCAGCGTCTCCAGGTGGGTGATCATCTTGTCGTAGTACCTTTCCCGTATCTCCGGTGTATCCTCTAGGTCCGGGGCCAGCGGCACTAGTATGAACAGCGTCTCGCCACCCTCCGGAGCCGTCGTGGAATCGTATTTCGAGGTCACATTGACATAGTAGCTGGGAGTCTCGGGCCACCTGGCCTTCTTGGGGTCGAAGATGCTCTCGAAGCCCTGGTCCCAGTCCTTGGTGAGGAACAGGTTGTGGTGCTCCAGCCTTGGCAGCTTCTTGTCGATGCCCACGTAGAGCACCAGCGCCGACGGGGCCATGACGCGGCTGTCCCAGTACTTTTCGTCGTAGCTCCTGTAGCGGGGCTCCAGTAGCTCCAGCTCGCTGTGGGCGTAGTCGGCGTTCACCACGACCAAGTCGGTCTCGATGGACTCGTCCTCTGTGACTACCCGTCTGACCTTGCCGTCCTCGACTTCTATCTTCTTTACTTCCTGGCTGTACCTGATGTCGACTCCATGCTCCTCGCAGAGCTGGACCAGGGCGTCCACGACCCTGCCTATGCCGCCCTCGGCGGGGTACCATACGCCTAGCTTGAAGTCCACGTGGTTCATGATGTAGTAGAGGGCCGGCGTGTTGTGGGGGCTACCCCCGATGAAGCCTATGCTGTACTCCAGTAGCTTCTTGGACTTGGGGCTCTTGAACGTCTTGCTGATGTAGCTGTCTATGTCGCTGAACAAGGGCAGCTTGAAGCCCTCAAGCGCCAGCCTGCCGTTAAACAGGTCCCATATCCTGTCGTACTCCCTGTATAGCATCTCGTCCATGGCGAGCCTGTAGTGGTGCTCCGCCTGCTCCAGGTACCTGCGCAGCTTCTCGCCGCCTTCCTCCTCGAAGCCGTCGAAGAGCCCGTAGTTCTCTTCAAGGGAGGCCGAGACGTCTGTAACGGTCTCGCCGTCGAAGAATATTCTGTAGGAAGGGTCTATGCGGATGAGGTCGTAGTAGTCGCCGGGCTTCCTGTCGAACTCCTCGAAGAACTTCTCGAAGACGTCTGGCATAAGGTACCAGCTCGGACCCATGTCGAAGTTGTATCCCTTATCTTCGAGGACACGCGCCCTTCCGCCGGGGCTATCCAGCTTCTCTAGCAGGATGACTTGGTGTCCCTGTTTGGCGAGGAGCGCGGCTGCGGATAAGCCGCCGAAACCTGCTCCAATGACTGTTACAAGCATATGAGCGTTCCCTAGATGGCAGTTAATATACCTTCACATTTTTTCATGTGACCCGTTGGGAATGGTTTTTCTAGAAAGGTTCGACATCTACCAATCATGGAGAAGAAACTGGTGGCTTTAGTCGGCGCGGTTTTCTTTGTCTCAAGTTACTTCATGGTGCGGTTTGCGTCGGCGGCCCCCTTCGGTTCGCTGTCGGCACTATTCATCGCGATCTTTGCGCTGCCTTCGTACGTTAGCCTCTTGAGGTACACTGGGGCTTGGAGGGGGCTACCCGCTCTAATCGTCCTCAGCGTCTTGCCACTGCTCGTCGAGGCCCTCGCCGTGTGGACGGGCTTCCCGTACGGCGAGTTCCATTACTCCGGGCTTCTGGGTTACACCGTGCTGGGGCTCGTACCTGCCTCGGTGAGTTTCGCCTATACACCGATTCTGCTTGGGGCCATGACTGTTGCGGGCAGGTTCAGCGGACGCAGCCTCACGAGGTTCGCGTTTTTTTCAACTTTGGTGAACGTATCCATAGACTTAGTAATCGACCCGGCGGCCGTCCACACCGGGTTCTGGGGGTGGACAAACCCTGGGGTCTACTACGGCGTGCCCCTGGTGAACTTCCTAGGCTGGGTCGTGACGGGCTTCGTGTACGCGGCGCTGTTCTATCTTTTAACCGGGTTCGAGGACGATCTCCCTCTGCCGTCCAGCGTCTCCACGAGCCTCATCTGGATACTGTGCTTCTGGACGGGGTACAACATGCTCAACATGCTGCTGATACCAGGCATAATGGGCGTGGCAGAGGTCCTGGTTCTTCTTAGAATCTATGAGTAAGAAAAAGGGGTTGGGGCTACCCGCACTTCTCGAGCAGCATCTCCCAGCGGTGGTCGACGCCGTCCTGGATGGCCTTCAGCAGCTCCTCGTTGGGCTTGGGCCTGAACAGGTGGCGGAACCTACCCTGAGTCTTCAGGTACTCCTCCACCGGCTTCTTGCTCTCCGGCCTCCTGGCGACGGCGGTGCTGGGGCCACTCAGCTTCCAAACTGGTCTGCCGTCGACACGCTCCACCTCGTAGAGGGGGAACACGCAGCTCTGGGTGGCGAGCCTGGAGATGGCTATGGTGTCAGAGGTGGGGTACCTCCAGCCCCTAGTGCACGCGATGAAGGCGTGTAGGAACTTGGGTCCCTCGATGCTGAAGTTCTTCCTGCACTTGTCCAGCACGTCTTGGGGCCAGGCCGGGTTCAGCGTCGCCGCGTACGGGATGTCGTGGGCGACCACGATGTCCATGATGGGCTTCTTCCACTGCATCTTGCCGGGGATGACGCTACCGGCGGGGCTGGTGGTGGTGCTCGCCGCGAGGGGCGTGCCGCCGCTCCGCTGTATCCCGGTGTTCATGTAGGCCTCGTTGTCCATCAGCACGTAGGTGAAGTGGTGGCCCCGCTCCAGGGCGCCGCTGAGCGCCTGGATTCCTATGTCGTAGGTGCCTCCGTCGCCCGCGTAGGCGATGACGTTGATGTCGTCGTACTTAGCGAGGGGGCCTTTCCCCTTGCGTCTGTGGGCCCTCCACGTGGCCTCGATGCCGCTGGCGTTGGCTGCCGCGTTCTCGAAGGCGTTGTGGAGCCACGGAACCTTCCAGCTGGTGAATGGGAATATGGTGGTGGCTACCTCCAAGCACCCCGTGGCGTTGGTGACGAACGTGGGCTTGTCGGAGGCGGCCTTCATTATCATCCTGGCGACGATGGGGTGTGCGCACCCTGCGCATAGCCTGTGGCCGCTGGTCAGGGTGTCCTCTATCTGCGCTGCTTCCTTCATTGTTAGCTTGCTCATCTTAACCACCTCTCACTCCTATGAAGGTGGACAGCTTGTCCACCTTGCCCGTCTTCTTTATCTTGGCCAGGCTCTTGTAGGCCTCCCTGATCATGTCGGGGCTCACGTCCCTGCCTCCCAGCCCGACGACGTAGTTGGCCATAATGGGCTTCTCCGCGTCGTGGTAGTAGGCTGACATTAGCTCCTCCATCAACGGGCTCGCCGGGGCGCCGAAGCTTACGCACTTCTCAATGACGCCCAGTACAGGAACCTTGCCGACTGCCTTTTTGATCTCCTCGGCGGGGAACGGCCTGAACAGCCTGAGCTTTAGCATGCCAGCCTTGACGCCTTCGCCGCGGAGCTCGTCCACCATGTGGCGGACGGTTCCCATCATGGAGCCCATGCCGATGAGGGCGACCTCAGCGTCCTCCATCAGGTAGGGCTCGACGTACTCGTAGCTGCGTCCGCTGACCTTGGCCCACTCCTTGTCTATGTCCTTCATGTACCTGAGGGCCTGCTTCATCGCGTCCACTTGGTGGATCTTGTGCTCATAGTAGAAGTCCTGGAGGTCGAGGGGCCCCATGGTGAGGGGCATCTCGGGGTTGAGCCTGAGCTCCCCCTTCCCTAGGTGGCCCTCCACTTCGATGAACGGCCGCTCACCGACGAACCTCTGGACCACGTCGTCTGGTAGGGTCATGACGTTCTCCATTGTGTGGCTGAGGGTGAACCCGTCGAGGCACACCATCACCGGCAGCTGGACCTTGAGGTGCTCGGCAACCCTCCACGCCATGATGCTGGCGTCGTAGACCTCCTGCGCGTTCTCGCAGTAGATCTGTATCCAGCCGCTGTCCCTGGCGCCCATGGTGTCGCTGTGGTCGTTGTGGATGTTGATGGGGCCGCTCAGCGCCCTGTTGACCACAGCCATGACTATCGGCAACCGGAGACTGGACGCTATGTAGACGATCTCCCACATGAGGGCTAGGCCGTTAGCGGCGGTTGCTGTGAACGCACGCGCCCCCGCGGCGCTTGCGCCGACGCAGCTGCTCATGGCGCTGTGCTCAGACTCCACCGCGACGAATTCGGTTTCGACCTCACGGTCGGCGACGTACTCACTGAAACGCTCCACGATGATGGTTTGGGGGGTGATGGGGTAAGCCGCCACGATGTCGGGGTTGACCTGCTTGGTGGCATAGGCGACCGCCTCGTCGCCGTTGAGTCCCATAAGCTTCTGTTCGACCATTACTTCCTCACCATCTCTATCGCCTTTATCGGGCACTCCTTGGCGCAGATGCCGCAGCCCTTGCAGTACTCTAGGTCGGGCACCGGGGTCCCGTCCTCCTCGACGTGGATGCACCCCTCGGGGCAGTAGAAGTGACACATGTTGCACTTGACGCACTTGTCGTAGTCGATCCTGGGGGCGTCTACGCCCCAGTCGCCTGTCTTGTACTCCATACTCGACCTGTAGCTGACTGCTCCCTTGGGCAGCTCCTGCCATGTCCTTTCCTTGCTCATCCCTTCTTCGCCTCCTCGTATGCCTTCCTCACCAGATCCGCGTTGAGCTCACCGATCTTGCCCTCGAAACGAGACTTCACGACGTCGATCAGACTCTCCAACTTAACCACGTCCGTGGCTTTGACTATAGTCCCCAGCATCGCGGTGTTGGTGATGGGTCTGCCCAACACCTCTAGGGCTATGGTGGTGGCGTCCACGGTCCAAGTCTCCACGTTCTTCAGGCCAAGTTTCTCCCTGACGGCGTCCGCTGACTCGTTGGTGTTGACTATGAGCTTCGTGCCTTTCTGGATGCCCTCCGAGACGGCGGGCCCGAGAAGAGTGGGGTCCAGGACCACGACGACGTCCGGCTCGTAGATGCTTGAGTGGAGCTGTATCTTCTCGTCGCTGATCCTTGTGAAAGCCGTGATGGGGGCGCCGGCGCGCTCAGGTCCGAAAGCAGGGAAACTCTGAATGTTTTTCTCCTCCATGAGCCCCGCTTGGGCGAGGAGGAGCGAGGCTGTCCAGGCTCCCTGGCCGCCCCGGCCGTGGAACCTGACCTCATAGATCTTACCGGTCAACCGTTTGAACCTCCCATAGAGTTGGAGAGTCTCGTTATAAATCTATACGGTAGTCATTTCCCGAGTCTTCTACGAATGAGGTTGAGCTCGTCGCGCTTCTCCTGAGCCGTCTTGGCGGCCGCCTCCGGGTACCTGGCCCAGTTCCAGCCCAGAGACTCGTACGCGAAGTTGATCGACCGGGACGACGAGACTATCAGCCGCTCCCCCTCGCCGTTGGCGCCGAGCCTCAGAGCCGTCAAAGGGTCGCCTCCCTGAGCCCCAAGCCCGGGCGCCAGTATGAGGCACTCCTCGCCGATGATCTCCCTGATTACGCCCAGCTCCTCCGAGGCGGTGCAGCCTACGACGAAGCCGTTGCTGCCATGGGCGTGTGCGTCCCGGGCTAGGCGGACGTAGAAAGGCTCCCCATCCATGTGTCTGGACTGGTAGTCGTGGGTGCCCGGGTTGCTCATGCGGCAGAGCGCGAATATCCCCTTGTCCCTCTCACCGGCCCACCTGTAGACGGCGTCGACGCCGTTCTCGTAGCCGGGGAAGGGGCTGAAGGTCACGGCGTCGAACCCTAGACGTTCTATCCAGTACAGCCCCGCGTCCATCGTGGTGCCTATATCCGAGAGTTTGATGTCTAGGAGGGCCAGGCTGCCGCCCTCATGGATCTTGTCCACGATTCCTTTGAGGTCGTCGAAGCAGAGGGCGTAGACCAGGAACTGGGCGTTGGGCTTTACCACAGTCGCATAGGGGGTGACGGCGTCTATGACGTTGAGGGAGAACTCTTTGATCCCCTCCCTAAAGCCCCTGCTCTCTATGAGCTGTGGGGGCACCACGTATCTCTGCCTGATGTCTCTCGTCGTCGGGTCGATTCCGACGCAGAGGAAGCTGTCCTTCTGCCGGCTGATCTCTACGTATCTGTCGACGAATCCCTTGCCTAACATCGTCTTCACATTGAGTGTGCGCGTTACCTCTTTAAATCACTGCATGGAGAGTTGAATATGAGAGGCAGGGGGTACCGGTTTGAGTAAGGAACAGGAGACCAAGAGGCTGCTTCAGTTCAAGGAGACCATGGAGCAGAGGATGGCTGAGCTCGAGGCCGAGGCGGCGGACCTCAGGGCGGCCATAGCTGCGATAGACAATATGATCGTGAAGGAGGGATTCAGGACGCCCACCGCCCCGAGGGCAGCTCCGCAACCTGCGCCGCAGACGGAGACGCCGCAGCCTGAGAGCTTCGAGGAAGGCATGTCCGTCACCAGCAAGGACGGCGCCGTCCTCGGCAGGATGAAAGTCGAAGGAAAGGACCTAGTCTTCGAGCCTCAGCCAGAGTACGAGTTCAAGACAGACATCCCACCCTTCCAGAGCTTTCTCGTGGAGAGGGTGCTTGCAAACATGAGCTCCACCGACAGGGAGCGCGCCGCCAACGGCGAGATAGACCAGAGCGAAATACTGGAGTACGAGGTAGAGGAGGAGGACGGTGTGCTGAGGATGCTGCACGTCAGGAACTACGGCGGGGAGAGGCGTCTCAGGGAGATAAACAGCAGCCTCCGATGGACCTTCGACAAGATGTACGACAAGATCAGGCAAGGGTGAAGCCCCTGGAGGACGCCAAGAAGAACCCCGTGTGGCTCATACTGGTGGAGACGGCGCAGAGGCTGCCCCTATACAACGCCCACAAGGCATACGTCAGGGACGAGATGCTGCCCGAGAACCCGGACATATCCGCCGAAGAGATCAGCCATAGACTCGACACGCCCCTCGGGGAGGCCATGGTTATACTGAGCGAGCTCAGGGAAGGAAAGGTAGACTAGACGACGTACCTGTAGGTTTCATACTTCCCGGCGGTCTCGCTCTTCTGCGTGATCCGTATGACGTCGCCGGCCTTGGCCCCCAAGATGATGGAGATGGGGTCAACGCTCTTTATCCACGGGAACTGGTAGGGCTCCGCGTGGTACCTCTCCGACAACTGCCTGCGCTCCTCGGGGGACACGATCTCGTGCATCGGCACCAGGCTGTGCTCGAAGATGTCGAAGGTGGGGAGGCTCGGAGGGATCAGCTCGATGCTCATCTCTGGGGCCGAGCTCCTCGCCGAGTACGTGTACTTGCCGTCGCCGACGATGATGCCGCCTGTCACCTCCTCTGCGTCCACCTTGTCTCTAAGGTCCCTGACGTAACTGATGCCAATGGTCGACTTACCCAGCAGCACATGCATTATGTACTTCTCGTCGCCCCTGCTCAACCGGTAGACGATATCATCCTCATCCTTCTCGACGCTATCGACGTTAAACTTCCTGTACTTGATGATGAGGGCGGCCCTCTTCTCCTCCAGAGTCTTCGCTTTCTCCAGGTCAGCCATCGCTACCTCGCCTTCACCCTCTTGACCACCTGCGCCCTCACCTTGCGGAATATCCTGTACCCGCAGTAGGGGCACCTGAAGCTGATGTATCTCTGGAGATCGCTGTGGGGGACCCGCCGCCCGCAGCGCACGCACTCGTACACCGGCCCCTCCTGGTTCAAGTTATCTGAGCTGGAAGCATCTGCCATTTCTCTTCGACCCTAACATAACTCTAAACCCTCTCTTTAAAACATAGCGAATATCAGCGGGCCCTAACCATCCGATCCGACGCAACCTCGTACACGGTGATGTCCAGCACCTCTCCTTCGCGGCCCTCCGCGCCCTCCAGCAGCACCACGGGGCCGTGCCTCAGCGGATAAGCCACCATGTACCTGCGGTCCTTGTCGTACGGCTCCGCCACCACGACCCTAAGCCTCTGCCCCATCAACGCCTCCTTCCTGCCCCGGTTAGCCTCCCGGGCAGCCTCCCAGATCTTCCTGCTCAGCGGGTCCCTCGCGGCGGGCGGCCCCGAGGGGCAGCCGGCGAACGCGGACATAGGGAGGGACGTGAACCTGTACAGTATCACCCTCTCGGCGCCGAGCCTCACCGCCTCATGTATGGTCTGGACGGTCTCCGCCACGTTCTCATCGCTCTGGCCTGGGAGCCCATGGATGAAGTAAACGTAGGGCTTCAGGCCCGCCTTTTTCAGCCGCCTGAGCGCCATCAAAGTTTCGAAGGGCGTGTCCGGCCTCCCCAGCGCCGCGCTGTAGGCGTCGCTGCCAGTCTCGAACCCGAGGTTAATGGGCGTGCCCCGGAGATAAGCGCCGAGGATGTCCGCCGCCCTCTCGGTCACCAGCGCTGCCTTGATGTTCTCAGCCATTACAGACGCTTCGCCTTCGGCGACCCGGTGCAAAGCGGTGAGGCCGGCCAGCAGCTCCTCCAAGGCCTCGTAGTTGGGCTCCGGGCTCCTCGGGTCGGTCAGGGGCTGGGGGTCGACGAGGAGGTCCCGTCCGTAGTCAAGGAGCCCCGGGGCGCTGAGGACGATCCGTCTTACGCCGTGCTCTAGGAGCTGTCGCACCTCGTCGTGTATGGTCTCCGCGGGCCTCGACTTGGGGGGGCCGTAGAGGCTGGGCACTGAGCAGTAGCCGCATCCGGGCGGTATACCCACTGGGCAGTGGTACCTCTCCTCCAGGCCCGCGCCTGTGCACCGCTCACAGTAGGTGCAGGTGTCGCCTAGGGGGCCGAGCCTCGCCCTGTGGTAGTTGCTGCACCCCCGGACCGCCTCCACGTAGACCCTCGCCGCGTGGTGGAGGGGATAATCTTTGATGCGCCGCGTCGACGGCCTGTACCGCATGAAGATGTCTCTGCTCTGTACGGGTCTCAGCGGGGTGACCCTGACCCCGTCTCGGCCACGATACGCGACTCCTCTTAAATCTTCAAGGCCTCCGCCGTCAAGGGAGCCTAGCCCCATGGAGAGGAGCTCGGCCAGGGTCTCCTCGCTCTCCCCGACGACGGCTAGGTCTGCGCCGGTCTTGAAGAGGGCCCTCTCGGGGTCGCTAGAGGCGGGGCCCCCGAGGAGGACGGGGCCTTCGCTGCTTCGCCTCCACTTCTTCACTGTGCGCTGGATCGCCTGCAGGTCGCTGGTCATCCCGCTCACCAGGAGGGCGTCGTAGTCTGCGTCGCCGTTTTGTCTCAGGTAGAGCTCCACAGGCGTTATCCTGGCCTCATGGCCGTGCGTCTCCAGCACTCCGGCGACAGTGCGCGGCCCAGCCCCTATGACGTCTCTGGTGGCTACACGGGTCCCCTTGCCTGAGGCGAGGGCGTCGACTATCAGGGCTTTCAAGGTGGGTTTCTCCGCCTGGGGAGACTGTTTCAGGGTAAGTATGATAAAATAGCTAGGCAATATGGGTTTGGGTAATGGTTTGAGCAGCGTCCCCCTGAGTATACTAGGCGCGGTGGCCTTCAGCTTCGCGGTCAGCTACCTGATGATACCCTACTTCAACAGGTACATGCACGCGGCGGGCATCGTGGGCAGGGACGTCATGAAAGCTGAGGAGACGGTTGTGGCGGACATGGGCGGCCCCGGGGTCGTCGTCGGGTTCCTGATGGGTGTATTCTTCTTCATCGGCGTGGAGATATTCGTGCCGCCCCGGCTCTCGGGCATCATATACATCCTCGCAAGCCTCAACACCATACTAATCATCACCCTCATAGGGATATTCGACACGTTGACGGCGTTGATCAAGAGGCGTGAGGGTGAGGGCTTCTTTGAGCAGTATAAGAAGGTGGGGATACCCAGGTGGCTCTACTTCTTCATTCCGCTCCCCGCGGCTGTGCCCCTCGCCGCCGTGAACGCTGGCGTGAGCCGGATGACGCTGCCGTTCATAGGCCGCGTGGAGCTGGGGCTGGCTTACCCGCTGGTGCTGGTGCCTCTGGCGGTGCTGTGCTGCAGCAACGCCACCAACTTCCTAGCCGGGTTCAACGGGCTTGAGGCGGGGATGGGGTTCGTGCTCCACCTGAGCCTCGGAGCCTACGCGTACACGCATGGCCACTACAACGCGGCGATGATTGCGCTGTGCTTCGCGGCGGTTCTCCTCTCTTTCCTCAGGTACAACTGGTACCCAGCGAAGGTTTTCCCGGGGGACCTCAACTACACCATAGGCGCCGTCTGCGCATGCGTCGCTGTAATAGGCAACATGGAGAAGTTCGCTTTGCTGTGCTTCATGCCCTACACGGCTGAGGCCGTGCTGAAGGCGTTGTCCGGGTTCGAGGCCGAGAGCTACGGTGTGCTCCAGCCGAACGGCACCGTTAAGCCCCAGGGCGACAGGGTCAGGGGACTCACCCACCTGGCGATGCGGATGGGAGACTTCACGGAACCACAGGTGACCCTCATACTCATAGGCTTGGAGGCGGCGGCCTGTGTCGCCGCGTTCATCCTGGCCCCGGTCATCTAGCGACATAGGGAACTTTATTTAGCGGAGTGGCGGCAATTGTGTTGATATGAGGCTCGGCGAGATGGACAGCAAGGAGCGGGCGGCGCTTCTGGCCGCGCTTTTCCTTGTAGGCGTCGTGTTCGTAGTGACGGCTGTTAACTACCTCAACCCCCCTGAGCGGGTGTGGGAGGCGAAAATCTTCGCGGTCTACCACACCGAGGACAGCACGCTGGTGTTCAGCTACGGCAACGGGAAGCTGAAGCTGCCGGGGACGTACGACTTCGAGCTGGACGAGACGTACAGGATCACGTACAGGAGCAGGAGCAGGAACTGGGCCGAGCTGGACATCCGGGTAGAGAAGATCAGCTGACCCCCATGGGGTGCTTGTTTTGAGGCGCGTCATAGACTCCCACGTCCACATGGAGGACCTCGGGGACGTCGACGCGGTCTTGGGTCGCGCCAAGATGTCGGGCGTAGACGCCGTAGTGGCCGTCGGAGGCGACGCCAAGTCCTCCGCGCACGCACTGGGGCTGGCTGAAAAGCATCAGAGCTACGTGTACCCCGGTATTGGTGTGCACCCCTCGAACGTGCTCAAGGTGGACCACGGGGAGGCCATTAAGTTCGTCAGGGAACACGCGAACAGGGCGGCGCTCATCGGCGAGGTAGGGCTCGACTACGCGTACCCCTTCGCCAGGGTAGAGGAGGTCAGGGAGAGGATGCGTACATTATATTCTGGGCTACTTGAGGTGGCCGCCGAGATGGGGCTACCGGTTGCCGTTCACAGCCGCTCCGCGTACAGGGACTCCTTGGACGTTCTGAGGCGTTACGAAGTAGCCGGCGCCGTGTTCCACTGGTACGACGGGCCCATTGAGACGCTGAAGCTTATACTGGACTCGGGGTTCTACGTCTCCGCGACGCCTGCCGCGGAGTACAGCAAGGGGCACAGGGCCGTCCTCGCTGAGGCGCCCATGGAGCGCATACTCGTCGAGACGGACTCGCCTGTGCACCTGAGGAGGCTGGGGAGGAGGAGCGAGCCGGCGGACGTCTGGCTCACCGTCCACGCGTTGGCAGGTATAAAGGGTATGGAACCCGGGGAGGTAGCGGGGATCGCTACCCGGAACACCGAAACCTTATTCCGGGTTGGCGGGTAGTCATTGCCTCGGAGTGTTTGCTTGTGGCTTCTGGGCCCCGGAGGTTCGTTTTCAGGCCTTTCAGCTTCATGTACCTAGGGGTTCTTTTCCTGCTCTTCGTGGTCATGGGCTCCGTGTTCACGGCGTTCTTCAGGAACCTCCTTGTGGAGGCCCTTGGTGTGCCGCCGGAGACTTACGGGGCTGTGCTTTTTCTTAGTCTGATCGGGAGTTACATAAACATCCCTTTGACGACTGTGGAGGCCCGGGTGCCCATCTACACGTACAGGGAGGTCAAGTTCTGGATGGTGACGTGGAGGCTGCCCCAGACGGAGATGGGGATCAGGCGGACCTACATCACGGTGAACCTCGGTGGAGCCGTGGTGCCGTTGCTCATCTCGGCGTACCTAGTGCTGTGGTCCATACCGGCCCACAGCCCTAACGTCGTCCTTAGCTACCTCCAGCTGCTCGCGGTCTTAGCCGTCGTGACCTTCACCACCTACAGGAGCGCCCGGATAGTGAAGGGGCTGGGGATAGCGACGCCCATGTTCGGGCCACCGGTGACCACGGCGCTGACGACGCTGTTCGTCGATCTCTTGAGCCCCATGAGCTGCCCAGCCCAGATAGCTTACGTGGGCGGAACCATCGGCGCCCTCATAGGCGCCGACCTCCTCAACCTGGGGAAGCTCCCCGAGATAGGTGCTCCGGTGGCCAGCATAGGCGGCGCGGGTACCTTCGACGGCATCTACCTCACAGGCCTCATCAGCGTGTCGCTCGTGCTTCTACTCTACTAGGACAAGCCTATTATGAGGTGCACCGGTATACCTTGCCCATGCAGAGGGTGAGCTTCGAGGTGCTGGGCGACCCGGTGCCCAAGGCGAGGCCAAGGACGGTGCGGAAGGGCGGGAGGACGTGGAGCTACACGCCCAAGAAGGTCACGACGTGGGAGAAGCTGATCCGGGAGGAGGCCGAGAAGCACTTCGAGGAGCCCCTCGACTGCCCCGTGGCGCTGACCCTGGGGTTCTACCTGAGCCGCCCGAAGAGCCGCCGGAAGGACAACTACGTGGTCACGACGCCTGATCTTGACAACCTGGAGAAGGCGCTGCTAGACGGGTTGAACGAGGTGGCGTACTCCGACGACAGGCTTGTGGTGGTGAAGAGCAGCGTCAAGATGTACGTGAGGCCGGGGGAGGCGCCCAGGGTGTCGGTGGTGGTGGCGCCCCTCAGGAACCAGATGCGTATGGAGGAGTACTTGGGCGATTAGTTTTATCTGTGGGCGATGTATTCTGTGGTTGGGCAGGGGTAGCCAAGCGGACTACGGCGCCAGTCTTGAAAACTGGTTCCCACCCGGGAGCGTGGGTTCGAATCCCACTCCCTGCGCCATAGCTGAACTCCCTGTATGGGAGAGTTTTGAAGAGTATCTGACTGATGTGAGAGTTAATGCACCTGTCACCGTGAAGAACAAGAAGGTGATTCTTGAGGCTCTGAGTAAACGTGTTTCTAATCTCTGGGATAGCTCAGAGGTTGTACAATACATCAAGAACTCAGCTACATCTGGTGGTCGTAAATCAATGCGTCTCCAAGCCAAATAAGTGATTCATTGTCTTTCCTTAATCCCAACTTAGGCTCGTTTAGACATGAGGGATGAGTCAATGCCTCAAGCAATAGGCCCGTATTCTTAAACTCAACCTCTAAACGCTTTTAGACTTTCTAAATCCATGAATTATAATTTCCTTTTTACAGATTAAGCGACATCCTATAACTAATACACTTTCCTACTTTACAGCCCCACACACGAGAATCCTAGATTTATGGGGCTTCCTCACCTACCCCTGTATAAATGGTAACTATACGTGCTTCGTTTTTTATTCCGATGTTTTGCGGATTACCGTGTCCGTTGCTGTTGGCGCGAAGGCTACAATTCGCCAACCTTTGTCTTTGAACTTAGACAGAAAATAGACGACACCATGAACGGAAATAGCGCTTCCATCAGCACGGAGATGAGTGTTGTTACCACTTATTATGGCTGACGTCTTACTCAATACGCAGACATTGTTCGGCGTATAGATTGCTTCATGCTTATCAGGTTCTGCTTCGAGAACGCTTTTATTATACCTATTATATTGTTCAACAACTTTTTCAGGGTCAGTCGCTACAAATGGTGGTGTAGTCGGAGTGCCCATAAAAGTATAAGGTATGTTCATGATTTCTTTCGGGATGAGGGCGTTATCTTTAGTAGAATAATATTTATTGACTAGCTTAATAACTTGGGCCTTTATTTCGACGATTTCACCCACCGTTAAGTGTTCACCCTCATTATCTACAATTGTTGAAGTCGACATTTCTATCCTGTGAAAGTTGTCTAGTTCACTATATAAACGCGCGCGTAAGCACACAGGGTCACACTTTCCAGTTTTACACCCCCACACAGAAGAACTCAATCAACCAACACGGCTTCATATGCTCCTGTAAACATGTAAAACAGTCGCGTTATATAGGCAAAAAGG
>Ga0209635_10002010_pt1 | contig 15437 bp, 10 predicted proteins | sample DeeMarSWOR230_32_FD_187463 | JGI IMG/M metagenome (GOLD analysis project Ga0209635, IMG submission 187463) | Marine sediment microbial communities from White Oak River estuary, North Carolina - WOR-2-30_32 (SPAdes) (version 2) | ecosystem: Environmental > Aquatic > Marine > Intertidal zone >... | reverse complement strand
AACCTGGCGAGCACAATTGTCAATTCTCAAAATGCCTTCCATCTGGATCCTTGGGTTGGCAAGTTCCATGATGTATGTTACTCGCTATGCTATTAATAGCTGGGGTGTGCTTTATCTACAGGAGGCAAAGGGATATTCTCTGGTTGAAGCAGGGGGGATGTTAGGAATCAACACACTTGCCGGTCTTGCAGGTTGTGTAGCTTATGGTTTCATATCGGATAAATTATTTAATGCCAAGCGTCCCCCGGTGACTTTAATTTTTGGTATCATTGAAATATTAGCCCTTTCCATTATTTTCTTTGCTCCTTCTCATCAACCACTTCTGTTAACTTCAGCTTTTATTGTATACGGATTCACTTTGAGCGGATTACTGGCAGCATTAGGAGGATTGTTTGCCATTGATATTGTCCCCAAAAAAGCAGCCGGCGCGGTGATGGGATTTATTGGAGTTTTTAGTTATATGGGAGCAGGTATTCAGGATCAGATTAGTGGGTATTTAATAGACAAAGATATAACAATCGTCGATGGAATACGATATTACAATTTCGATAATGCTATCATTTTCTGGATTGGCGGATCAATTCTTTCCATGATATTAGCGGCCACCTTGTGGAACGCAAAGGTAACAGATTGATAAAACTCCGGGGAAAACATGTTTAATAAAAATTCTTATTATGATTTGGCCATTATAGGTAATTACACTAAGGACAAAATTGTTACTCCTTCAGGAACCAATTATGTGGACGGAGGTGGCTTTAATTATGGAGTTCATGTAGGTGCTATGATGGGACTGAAAGTTGCTGCCATTACCCGACTGGCCAAGCAGGACAAATATGTAATCGATAACCTTCTTAAACTGGGTATTGATGTGTACCCTTTCTATTCATCCCAATCTACCCATATGTGTCTTTATTATCCAACAACCGATGTTGATAATCGTATATTATCTGTGACGAGTCTGGCAGAGCCATTTGAACCTCAACACCTGGAAAATATTCAAGCAAAAGCCTTTCTGATTAACGCCTCTACCCGGGGGGAAGTTGATATTGAAGTGATAGAAACAATGCGGAAAAAACAGACCATTGTAGTTGCCGATGCGCAGGGATTTGTCAGAATAGTAGATAATAAGGGTATATTAAAATATGATTCCTGGCCTGGTAAGACTAAAATTCTCTCTCAGATAGATATATTAAAAAGTGATGCGGTTGAAGCCGAGGCACTCACTGGAGAAAAGAATGTGAAGAATGCCGCTGTTAAATTGTCGAGTTTCGGTCCAAAAGAAATTGTACTCACCCACCGAGAAGGTTTGTTAGTATATGCGGAAGGCAAATTTTATGAAGCACCTTTTAAATCTAAACAACTGGTTGGAAGAAGTGGACGTGGTGACACTTGTATAGCTGCTTATATGGGCAGTAGGCTTAATGAGTCTCCGGCAGAAGCAACTATTTGGGCTGCTGCCTTAACAAGTTTGAAAATGGAAAAGCAAGGACCCATCCGTCGAAAATTGCAGGAGGTAGAGGATCTAATTAAAAGAGAATACAGAACTTAACCTATGTGCTTTAATGGGGAATTATATTATAAAAAGTAAATATTTTATTGACCAGCCTCTTCTTTGTATGGTAACCGGCGTACCAGCCAGTGGAAAAACAGTACTGGCTCGGGAACTGGCTAGTATTATCATAAATGGTGCTTATCTCTCCAAAGACCTTATGCAATCTCCTTTTACCAGTACAGAGCGACTATCTGGAGAGATTTATTCTCAAATTCAGGCTCCTACTTTCAACATCTTAGTCAGTTTTACAGAAAACCAGTTAAGTCTTGGTAAAATTCCTATTATAGATGCACCTTTCTCCATTAACCAATGGCGAAAGGATCAGTATACTGATTGGATTCCACCTTTTAAAAAAGCAGCGGAAAAATATGATGCAAGATTGGCTATTATCAGATGTATACCACCGAGTATCGAGGAATTAAAAAGGAGAATTCAAGAGCGAAATTATGAATGGGATAGCTGGAAACTGAAAAACTGAGAATGATATTCGCGTGGAATCATTATAACAGAAGGAAAAGGGGACGAAAAATTCCGAATGAATGATTATTGAAAAAGGAGAAGTGTTATTGCTTGAACTTTTACAGACAGTTAGAATAGGTAAACCAATTCTTGGCATCCTCATGTCCCTGCTGATATTATTAATTTCTCTTACCATGAGTTGGTTTCTCTATAGGCACTTTTCAAAAAATCTTTAAATAAATAATTAGTAACCATAAATTGTATAATTAGATAGATTTATTTAGATTTTGAATATTAATAAAAGCGTATTAACTGTTCTAAAAACTACTTATAGCTCAAAAAACACTATTTGAGGAAGGATAATACAAGATGATTCGTATTTTCAATCTACATTTGGTTTTAATCCTATTTTTACTCATTTTTTCCTGCCATCAGACTACCGGTGAATTCGAAAATGCTTTTGAATTTATAACTGCCGCGGATATGCGAAACTATGTGATGAATGTAAACTCATCTGCCCGACATTTTATGGGAGCTCTGGAGGCGATGAAAAACTTAGGTTCCGGAAGTTTTTTAATCAGTACCGGGGATATTGATCCACCAGGGAAGGTTCGATCTGCAATTGATTCCATTCTGGGAGAAGAGTATCCCTGGTATCCGGTCATTGGTAATCATGAGATTGAGGATGAAGAGCATGTAGAATACTTACGCAATTATAATAAAATAGGAAAGGGACTTGTGAATCTGGTACGAAATGGTCCTGCTGGCTGCGAAGAAACCACCTACTCTTTTGATTGGGGAAACTGCCATTTTGTGGTCCTGAACCAATATTATGACGGCAAAAGTGATATGGGAACCGATGGAGATGTGGTACCGGAATTATTAGAATGGTTGGAACAGGATCTGGTTCGGAATCAAAAAAAGTTCATTTTCGTATTTGGTCATGAACCGATTTTTTCCATGCCTGATATGGATAGTGGAAGAGTTCGTCACTTTGATAATTCGTTAAACAAGTACATGGATAATAATGTTGCATTCCTACAACTTCTTAGAAAGTATGAAGTGATTGCCTATATTTGTGGACATTCTCATAATACTTCTTATGCAAATATAAATGGTCTCTGGCAGTTAGATACGGGTCACTCCCGGGGGCTTGAGGGAATCTCACCGGATGTTTATATCCCGGAAGTAATTTCAGGAATCAATGAAAATTTAGAAGAGGGTTTGGATTTTGAGCGGGCAGTTGAAAAGTTCTATTCTTTGCATTCCAATCAAAAAGATATCCAAAAAGGCTTGGAATATATGAATTTTACTGATGGGCTTAGTTATAAAGAGCTTTCTGAAAAACAGGTGGTCGAAGGTCTTACCAAGTTTTATTTGGAGGCACAAAAAGGTCAGGAAAGAATAGATGATCTTGCGGAAACTTTCTGGAAAAATGCCAATTACGCTGCCAGTAACTTTATAAAATTTTATGTGGAAAAAAACAAAATAAAAGCAGAATTTTATCGGGATGACGGAAGAGGAGGAGTGTATTCTCTTAGAAAAACCCTGATATTGCGTTAATAGAAGGATCTTTATATCAATAGATATAATTATATCCTTAGCACAACAGGATGAATATAAATGCAAAAGGATTATTTTGATTGAAATAAAATATTTTATGCATGAACTCACCCCCTTTCCCCCTCTCTTGAAAGAGAGGGGGATGTTTGAGATCTGTTAGATATCAGATATACTATTCAGGGGTGAGTTTATATGAAACAACATTTCAGAAATAGTACCAATTATTACATTTTAATTGAATATGAATCTAAGGACATAATCATTTTCATAAATTCAATAAAAATCAAAAAACAGGAGAAAAACGCAAAATAGCTAATGATTTTTACCGGTAAAGTAAATACCCGAAAGGAGGTGAAATTGCATTTTTATTCAATTTAATCTGGAGGTTTCAGCAATATCAGTGTTGAATTTTTAATTGAGGAGAAAAAATGAGAACACACGATTCCAAATTGCAGGGAATTGGAGAGAGGTTACTGGTAATAACCTTTATTATATTCTGTTTTTTAATTATCAGCCGTGATATAAGTGCCCAGAGTGTGGGCGAGATTGCAGGACGGGTATATGATGCGGAAACGAATGATTATCTTCCGGGAGCTAACATTATGCTGGAAGGCACTTACTTAGGAGCAGCCAGCGACCGTGATGGATTATTTCGAATTACGAATGTCCCTGCTGGTACTTATTTACTGAAAACCTCATATATGGGATATGAAGACTTCAGTGCTGAAGTGACAGTGGCTGAAGATGGAAAGAGAGTTATACAGGATATTCCATTAACATCCAGCTATCTCAAGGGAGATGAAGTTGTGGTGGTTGGTGAAAGACAGGGACAGGCTAAAGCACTGAGTGTTCAGAAGAGTGCCAGCAATATTATGAACGTGGTTGCCCAGGAGCAAATGCAGCGATTCCCTGACCTGAATACAGCTGAAGTGGCTCAACGTGTTCCGGCGGTTTCGGTGGAACGCGACCAGGGTGAAGGACGATATGTTTTAATCAGGGGGACTGAACCTCGTCTGAATACCACCACTATTAATGGTGAAAAAGTTGCCAGCCCGGAGGATGAAGACCGCTTCGTAGGTCTGGATGTTATTTCTTCCAACCAGCTCGCCAGTATAGAGGTGGTTAAAGCCCTGACCCCGGATATGGATGGGGATGCCATAGGCGGGGCGGTAAATCTGGTTACCAAAAGTGCTTTCGATTACGACAAGCAGGTGTTGAATTTTACGGTCGGTGGAGGCTATGGAGATTTGAGAGGACGACCTTCTTACCAGCTGGATCTTACTTATGCCAATCGCTTTGGAGCTAATAAAAATATTGGTTTTACCATCAGTGGTAGTTATCACGGTTTTAATCGCGGATCGGATAACAACGAAATGGAATGGGGAGATGCTGAGGATCCTGATGGGAATGAAATACCCTTTACCCTCCAGAACATGGATTTACGGGACTACTGGACGGTTAACCGAGATCGATTTGGATTTTCAAGTGCCCTGGAATATCGGATGAATTCAGAAAATCAATTCTTTGTAAATGGTATATATAACTTTCGAAGGGATTCGGAATGGCGAAATGTGTTATCTATTATTCCGGAAGATGGTGAGTATATGAGTGCGACCGAGATAACAGGTGGGGCAATTGAACGTTCTCTAAGAGACCGTACTGAAGACCAGATGATTTATTCTGTAACAGGTGGTGGACAGCATCTGTTGAACAAATTAGGGATTGATTATAAATTTACTTATACCTATGGTTCGGAAAGAAAACCAGGGCAACTCACCCACGATTATGAGTTAAATGAAGCGGCGGATATGACCTTAGATCTTTCTGATACTGATTTACCCAAATACACCATCACTAATTTTGAAAGCGGCTATGTAAACGATCCAATTAACTATATATTGGATGGGATTGAATTGTCCGATGAAAAATCTACTGATAAGAATATTATAGCCTCCCTCAATCTCCAGTATCCCTTTAGGCTGGGTAAAAATCCAGGTAACTTAAAACTTGGTGGTAAAATGCTAATGAAAGACAAAAAAGATGAAAATGAGACCTGGGATTACTCCTGGGAAGGAGAAAGTGATTTGCCCATGACCCGTTTCCCTGCCGATGAATACAATGAGGATTTCATGGATGGTAATTATGATATTGGGTTTTTACCGGATGGTGACAAGCTGCGAGACTTTTTTAATGATAATCGTGATCGTGAGGGACAACTGGAGGGTGAATATAATAACGAAGATGCCGATCCGGCTAATTATAAAGCCAAGGAAGATGTGTATGCTTATTATCTGATGGCGAATTTGAATGTGGGAAAAGCTACGTTCCTGGCGGGTTTGCGTCATGAATTCACCAAGCTTGACTATACTGGCAATGAGGTTATTTTCAATGAAGATGGGGATTATGAAACTACCAAAGAACTTAAGGGTGATGATTCCTACTCACATATTCTTCCCAGTGTTCATGTACGATACAGTATAACACCTCAAGCTAACCTCCGGGCCTCATTCACCCGTAGTTTATCACGACCAAATTATTATAACCTGGTTCCCTATGAAATTATCCTGCGGGAAGATGAAGAAATTGCCCGTGGGAATCCAACTTTGAAGGCAACTACCGCATCTAATTTTGATTTAATGGCTGAATATTATATGCAAGGTATCGGTATATTATCCGGTGGTGCCTTTTACAAAGCATTAAATGATATCATTTATATCACCCAATTAGAGGAAAAGAGCGGACCGTATGAGGGTTATGAAGTTGAGCAGCCGGTTAATGGTGGAAAAGCCACTTTATTGGGATTTGAAGTCAACTGGCAGCAACAATTCACCTTCCTGCCAGGATTCTTGGGTGGATTCGGGATTTATGCCAATTACACCTATACCGACTCGAAAACCAAAGCAAAAAGATTAGAAACCAAGGACAGTCCCGATTCCACAGAATTTACCCTGCCAGGACAGGCTGGAGATGTGGCCAACTTTGCCCTGACCTATGAAAAATATGGATTCCAGGCACGCCTTGGCTTTGCTTACTTTGGCGAATATATCTTTGAAGTTGGTGAATTTAAAAACGAAGATGTTTATTACGATAAAAACTTACGCATCGACTTTTCAGCCAGTCAGCGCATCACCAGTTACTTGCAAGCTTACCTGCAATTTGTTAATCTTTCGAATACACCGCTGCGATACTATATTGGAGATACAGACAAACCAATCCAAAGAGAATTTTATTCCTGGTGGATGCAGCTGGGCTTGAAGTTCAATCTTTAATAGCACCTTGCTTTCGGGAAAAAGTATTTCGGATTGAATCCGGAACTCAACTGGTAACTATATTGATGAAAAGGGGGTTAAAAAATTTTTTAAGCCCCCTTTTTGTCATAATTATGTGGACACATTGTTTGTCGAACTGGTATAGTTAGCGTAATAGGAGATATTATATGAAATTATTTTTTTTAAGAACAAGGATTATTCTTTGTGTTATGATTTTCCCAATGCTTTCATTGTTGGTGTTTAATTGTGATAAAACTAATGATATCGAGAATCTTAGTGAGGTAAAAATTTCGCCCATTGTCATCACCCAACCAGTGAAACATGATACCGATGATCCGGCCATTTGGATAAACCGGAAGGACCCATCAAAGAGTCTGATTGTTGGAACTGATAAGGATATAGATGGGGCACTATATGTTTATGATTTGAACGGTCAAATTATTGAAGAAAAGGTGGTCAGAAGTTTAAAGCGACCCAATAATGTAGATATTGAGTACGGTTTGATGTTAAATAATAGCCCGGTTGATATTGCGGTTACCACTGAACGGTATGAGAATCGGTTGCGCGTTTTTAACCTCCCCGATATGAAAGCCAAAGATAATGGCGGTATTCCGGTTTTTGAGGGTGAAACCCAAAGAGATCCAATGGGAATTGCACTCTATAGAAGACCTTCTGATGGTAATATCTATGCCATTGTGGGTAGAAAGGAAGGGCCCACCGATAGTTCATATTTGTGGCAATATCTGCTGGAGGATGATGGTACGGGCAATGTTAAAGGTACCAAAGTAAGGGCATTCGGAATTTGGAGTGGGCAAAAGGAGATAGAGTCAATTGCGGTAGATGATAAGTTAGGTTATGTTTATTATTCTGATGAGGGAGTTGGTGTCAGAAAGTATTATGCTGATCCGGATTCTCCCGATGCCAACAAAGAGTTGGTCCTCTTCTGCACGGAAGGTATTCAACAAGACCAAGAAGGTATATCTATCTATGAAGTAACTGATTCAACCGGATACATACTGGTATCGGATCAACAAGCAAATGAATTTCATATTTTTAAACGTGAAGGAGAACCGGGTAATCCCCATTTACACACCCTTATGAAAGTTGTCAAAGTCTCCACTAATGAGAGTGATGGTTCTGATGTAACAAGTATCGCTTTAGATGCACAGTTTCCCGAGGGATTATTTGTGGCAATGTCTGACAATAAAACCTTTCATTATTACAGTTGGAAAGATATTGCCGGAGATGATTTAAAATCAGCTGGTGACTAAAAGGGTAAATTTTTAATTAATTTATCCCCAAAATCAGTGATCTTCATGATCAGTGACAAATTTAGAATATAAACTTAACTTCGAAGTTACTGGGTGAAATATAACTAACTCATACAGGTGCAATTGGTGTGAAGGAAATAAATTCAAATCAATCACAGAAGCTCCTGGAGATGCGGAAAATTTCCAAGTCATTTCCAGGGGTTTTGGCGTTAGATAATGTTGATTTCGATCTGAATGCCGGTGAAGTACATGCCCTGGTTGGGGAAAATGGTGCGGGTAAATCAACTTTGATGAAAATATTGAGTGGTGCTCATCAAGCTGATATTGGAATGATTCGTATGGAAGGTCGCACTTTAAAAATTCATAATCCTCGAATAGCGCAAGATTCGGGAATAAGTACTATATATCAGGAATTTAACTTAATACCTCATTTATCTATCGCTTCAAATATTTTCCTGGGTCATGAACCGAAGCAGTTTGCTGGCTTTATTAGCAAAAAAATAATGACCAAGGAAACAATAAATATTTTAGCTGAACTTGGTTTGTCTATTAATCCTGACATTCTTGTTAGAAATCTTAATGTTGCCCAGCAACAAATGGTTGAAGTTGCCAAAGCGCTTATTTATCACGCAAAAATTTTAATAATGGATGAGCCAACTTCCGCTTTGACAACTGCGGAAATTGAAACGCTCTTTGCAACAATTAGGAGTATTCAATTAAAGGGAGTCGGAATTATCTATATTTCTCACCGGCTTGAAGAATTATTTCAGATAGCTAACAGAGTGACCGTTTTGCGAGATGGGAAGTCTGTAGGTGTATTTAAAATTTCCGAAGTGAATAAAAAGGATCTAATACGCTTAATGGCGGATCGGGATTTAAAAGAATATTATCCTAGGATTAGGTCGAAGGTAGGCAAGACAATTTTAAAGGTGTCTCATTTAAACCGGGGTAATTATCTTAAAGAAATCAGCTTTCATTTGAAGCAAGGTGAAGTATTAGGGATTGCCGGTTTGCTTGGAGCAGGTCGAACCGAATTGGCGCAGGCTATCTTTGGGGTTAATCAAATTGAAACGGGAAAAATTTTTGTCAAAAACTCCCCGGCCGATATTATATCTCCTCGAAAAGCGATAAAGGCCGGAATTGGATTTTTAACGGAAGATCGAAAACATTCAGGATTGGTATTGAAAATGTCTGTAAAAGATAATATCAGTTTGCCGAATCTTGATAAATTATCTAAATACGGTTTTTTGAAAAGGAAAGATCTAAAGAATATTTCTCTTAAATTCATAGAAGAGTTCAGAATTAAAACACCCGGCATAAATCAGAAAGTAATGAACTTAAGTGGTGGAAATCAGCAAAAAGTTGTCCTGAGTAAATGGATTGCCAGAAATTTAGATATTTTGATTTTTGATGAACCAACCAGAGGTATCGATGTGGCTTCAAAAGTTGAAATTTACAATTTAATGAATCAGTTAACAGCCCAGGGAGTCGGGATAATCATGATATCCTCTGAACTGCCGGAGATTCTGGGTATGAGTGATAGAATCCTGGTCATGCATGATGGAAAGATCACAGCTGAATTCGATGCAAACAATGTTGATCAGGAAACCTTGTTAGCAAAGGCTTTGGGAGAGGTTGCATGATTCCTAAGGCACTTATACATCATGGCAGGCAACTAGGAACATTTCTGGGTTTAATTTTTCTCTGTTTGATACTATGGATTTTAACTCCTTATTTCCTGACAGTTTCTAACCTGCTGAATATTTTGGAACAATCTTCCATCAATGCTACCATTGCGGTGGGAATGACCTTTGTGATCATCACAGCCGGGATTGATTTATCAGTTGGTTCAATATTGGCTTTTTCCGGTGTGGTTCTTGCCAGTACACTTCAGGCGGGAGTGCCCCTTCCTGTCGCCCTGCTGGCTGGAATGTTAACCGGAACCCTGTGTGGATTGCTAAATGGTGCATTGATTAGTATTGGGCGACTTCCTCCGTTTATAGTTACCTTGGGGATGATGAGTATTGCCAGAGGAGCAGCCCTTGTTTATACAAATGGGCGACCGATATCAGGCTTTGAACAGTCATTCAGATGGATTGCAACCGGAAAGATATTTTATATTCCGATGCCATTGATTGTTATGTTCATAGTATATTTCATTGCACATATTGTTCTTACCCGTACAAAGTTCGGGCAGTATGCCTATGCCATGGGAGGTAATGAAGAAGCTACTTATTTATCTGGTGTTAATGTTCGTTTTCATAAAACCATGGTATATGCCCTGTGTGGTCTGACCAGTGCTTTTGCGGCAATTTTATTAACGGCACGCCTGAATTCTGCCCAACCCATCGCCGGAATTATGTATGAATTGGATGCAATAGCAGCTACTGTTATCGGTGGTACCAGTCTTATGGGCGGAGAAGGGACATTAGTAGGTACTTTGATTGGTGCCCTGATTATGGGTGTATTACGAAATGGTTTGAATATATTAGGAGTATCATCATTTCTGCAACAAATTATAATCGGGACAGTAATCATAATTGCTGTTCTGTTAGATACAATTATGAAAAAACAAAAAAGATAGAGAATGAAATCATCATGAAAAAAATTCTGATATTTCTTGGTGCGATCTTTATACTGTTTATGGGATGTAACAGGGAGAATGATCGAACGAATGACTCGGAAAAAATCCGAATTGCACTTGTTTTAAAAACATTGAACAGTCCTTTCTTCATCGATCTGAAAAGTGGTGCAGAGCAGGCGGCTAAGCAATTGAATGTTGAATTGATCGTACAAGCTCCAGAAAGAGAAATTGATGTAGAAAAGCAAATGCAGATAATTGAAAATCTGATACAAACCCGGGTCGATGCCATTTGTGTATCTCCCAGTGGTTCCAAAGAATTGATTCCAGCAATGGCAAAAGCTAACCAGGCAAATATTCCGGTTTTAATTGTGGATACCAGAATTGATGAAAATATTGCCAATAGTGAGGGAGTTACAACTACTACCTTCATTGGTTCAGATAATTATCAGGGGGGAAAAATTGCTGGTGAATATGTTGCCAAATTAAGCCAGGGAGAAATGAATGTTGTTATACTTGAAGGCATTCCAGGGCATGAAACCGGGGATAATCGTTTGCGAGGTTTTAAAGAAAGTATAGAAAAATTTCCCAATATCCATGTTGTGGCGTCTCAACCGGCAAATTGGGAACGGGATCAGGGTTATAATGTAATGCAGAACCTATTGCAGGCACATCCCGATATTGATGCCGTTTTTGCCTGCAATGATCTGATGGCACTTGGCGCTATGGAGGCGATTATCGCAGGAGGGAAAAGTGAAAAAATAAAAATAATCGGTTTTGATGCAGTGGAGGAAGCAAGGAACGAAATAACGACCGGTAATCTGGAAGCTTCGGTAGCACAACATCCCGCAGAAATGGGACGTTTAGCGATTGAAAATGCTGTGAAAGTATTGAATGGCGAGAAGATTCCGACGTTTATTCCGGTGAAAATCGAATTGATTACCAGGCAAACTTCTGAAGAAAATCTTCGTTAGATTGTGATAATATTTTATGCCATAACAAATAGGATAAAATGTTGATATATCGGGAACTTATATATATTTCAGAAATAAATGTATCCGGAGAAATACAGTAAAATTTCTAAATTACCTTGATTCTATTAATTGGAGATATGCTGGATGAGATTGGTTCGAAAATTGAAAAATAAGGTTATTTTGCTTATAAGTATTTTACTCTTATTAAGTTTGCTATTCATTTATATCCCTGCCCTGGTAGATTCATCACAGCTTTATAAAGCAAAAAATCATATCATTGTTGTAATTGATGGGACTAGATATTCTGAAACCTGGGGTGATCAGGAGAGAAGAAACATTCCCAATCTGGCAAACCTGCTGGCACCTCTAGGGGTTTTATTTACCAATTTCAATAATTTTGGTGTTACCAGGACAATATCCGGTCATACTGCTCTGATAACCGGTTTTTATGAAGAATTAAATAATTCCGGAAAAGAGTATCCTTCAAATCCATCTATATTGCAGCGCTGGTTGAAACTAAGTGCTGAATCTAGAGAGAAAGCCTGGTTTATTACCAGTAAAGGAAAGTTGGCTGCTTTAACAGATACCAAAGATGAGGAATGGAATGGCATGTTTGTTCCGTCACATCATTGCGGAGTGAATGGTCTTGGCCTTGAAGCGGGTCTGGGTGGTAAGGGTTATCGGGATGATAGCGAGACCTGGATTCAAGTCAAACGTATCTTGAGAGAATTTCATCCGCGTCTGGTGATGATTAATTTTAAAAATCCCGATACCTTTCCCTCTGAAAAAGGCTGGGATGCTTACTTGCAGGCTATCCAGCAAAGTGATGATTATGTTTATCAACTTTGGCAGCTACTTGAGGAAGATCATTTTTACCGAAATCAAACGGCATTGTATATTACTTCAGATCATGGTCGACATTTAGATGGTCATGAAGATGGATTCTTGAGTCATGGAGATGATTGTAGAGGTTGTCAACATGTATCACTTCTTGCGATTGGACCCGATTTCCGAAAAGGAGCGGTGGTAACAGAACAATATGAATTGATTGATCTGCCTGTCACGATTGGCAAAATGCTGTGTTTGGATATACCAGGAAGTAAGGGTCGTTTCATGCAAACTCTTTTTACAGAGAAAGAGAACGCCAATTGAGTGAATAAAAAATCTGCTTTTTTGAATAAGATATGTATATCAGATTTGTTAAAGAAGAACTGTATATGTTCCTTATGCTACCTGATATAAACAATTAAAATTCTCATCAATAGTACAAATTGGATTATTACTGAAAGATCCTGATTGTTTCTTCTATTGCTTTTGAAAACAGTATTGCCATAATTGCGATTACCAGGAACTTCCTTGTTCAAGGAAATTTTTTTTGGGGGGAAATTTCTTACCACACGGAGCCACAAAGCCAAAAAGATCTTAAAAACTTTATGTTATATTAGTTTTCTACTTCAATATAATTGGCACATTAAACATTGTAGAAGTCATAATATAAATATTCTTTGAAACTTAGCAGCTCCGTGCGATATGAAATAAATAATTTTTTTACTTAATTAAAAACATCTGTCTGGTACTTATTTTTTGATTCCCTGCCCGTAAAGTATAAAAGTATGGTCCACTGGCAACCATAGCACCAAGGTTATTGGTACCATCCCAGTTCACCTCATATATTCCGGCAGATTTATACTCATTTATCAGGGTCTTCACAAGCTGTCCGTTCTGGTCATATACCTCAATAGAGACAAATTCGCTTCTATCCAGGCTGAAGGGAATTGAAGTTGTGGGATTGAACGGATTGGGATAATTTTGTTGCAAGTCGAAATCGTTTGGAGTACTGGTAATCTCCAGCTTGGGTAGCGCCGTGGGATTTGAAGACGCAAGGCGAGTAACACTTGCCGCATTACTGAAATTCGGATCTGTTTCATCTTCTTGACTTTCAATAACTACCAATACAAATGCTTCCTTGGAGATCCATTGATAACTGATATAATTTGTTGTGTCTGTGAAAAATATTTGTCCATTAAATACTGTTTGTATAATGCTCTTATAATTTTCTCTGATGCGAAGACATTCAAATGTTCCCTCAGAAAGGGTGAGAGTGCCCCAGGCATCGACCATATTAGTAGATTCATTGATATAAAGGCTGAAAATTCCGGGACCGGCTTCAAAGGTGTCACTAGAAGTGCTTGTCCAGCTTGCGCCATAAGTGAGCGGTAAATCTATTTGGTCATTATCTAACATAACGAATTGTGTATCAGGATTACTTATTATTGTTCCTGTACCCAAAATTGACATTAGTTCAGGTGTAACACTTATATAGGAATAAGATTCCGCTGGGTAGCCCTCAAAGTTATCTTGTGAGTATTGCACAAAGTTTGCTTGCTGAAAATTATTGGCAAAGGGAGTTCCTGAGGGATTGATATAATTGTAAGAGTATGTTATACCCTGCATAGTAATATTACTAAAATTCCAGTTTTGGTTTGCTCCGGCAGATCCTACATTTACGGTTATACTCCCGCTAGTATCTACTTCCATAAGCTGGCTTGATCCAACCAATCCGAGAATATCATTAGCAGTGATACTGATCTGAGCCAAAGTCATCTGACTATATATGAATAATATCACAGTAACCAATCTGAAAAACATAAAACCTCCTTTTATTTTAAATAAATTACATATATTAATTAGATAAGTGAGTTGTTTAATATGCCTAAATGTTTCCAAAAATTATAAAATAATTAAAATATGATAATAATTGTCTATTTAAGTTTAAACAAGCAAATCTATACATATTTTTATCTATTTCAAAGTAAAATAAATAGACTTTAAATATTTATTTAAAAAATTGCGATGAATTCGAAGGAAAAATGATAGGATAAGGTTGAGTTATTCTATGATGATTTAATTTAAAATGATTTATTAGAGGAAATATTCTTTGGAAGAAAGCTATAATTATAATCAGGTGGTCTCACTCAATATGGATCTTATGGTCTTTTCTAGTTTGTTGACGGTATATGGTTTGGGTAGGAAATAATATCCATTTTTTCGATTTGCTTCATTTAATGAAATGCGGCTGTCAGTAAAACCGGAAGACAATAAAATTTTAATAGCAGGGTTTAATTTTTTGAGACATTCAGCCAGTTCCTCACCACCCATTTCCGGCATAACGATATCAGAAATAACCAGATCAATTTTATTTGTCAAAGATTGTTTTTTTACAATTTCCAGTGCCTGTCTCCCATTTTCAGCCTCTATTACCTGATACCCAAGGGATTTCAAGGCATTACAGAAGAGTTCACGTAATGAAGCATCATCTTCTACATATAAAAGCATTTCACTTCCGGATTGGAATTTAACCTGGGTTTCTCTTGGTTTTGTGGATGTTGTCTGCTCTCTTGTAACTGGCCATAAAATTTTAAAGGTGCTGCCTTCACCTGGTTCACTTTCCACAAAAATAATCCCGTTGTTCTGTTTAACAATCCCGAAAACTGTTGAGAGGCCGAGGCCGGTGCCTTCGCCTTCTTTTTTAGTCGAAAAAAACGGTTCAAAGATACTTTGTTTGGTTTCTTCATCCATACCAATACCGCTATCCTGCACAGCAATTAATATAAATTCCCCCTCACGTCCATCGGGATATTGGTTTTTTGACTTGTTTGTGATATTTAATTGATCGGTAATGATGCTTATCTTTTTTCCTTTCGATTTATCCGTCTGTTGCTTCACTGCATAGCCAGCGTTTATCACCAGATTGACCAAGATCTGTTG
>Ga0209635_10002009_pt1 | contig 15439 bp, 16 predicted proteins | sample DeeMarSWOR230_32_FD_187463 | JGI IMG/M metagenome (GOLD analysis project Ga0209635, IMG submission 187463) | Marine sediment microbial communities from White Oak River estuary, North Carolina - WOR-2-30_32 (SPAdes) (version 2) | ecosystem: Environmental > Aquatic > Marine > Intertidal zone >... | reverse complement strand
CGAAGCTGAAGAAGCGATCCCCCTCACGATACAGGTACACCGGACGATCCTCACGATCATGCGGTCTCGATGCCTTTCCGAGGAATTCCTTTTTCAACCGGTCCAAAAGAAAACGCTGGCGGGCAGTCAGTACCGGTTTCTCCCTGTCAATCCCGGAGAGGACCCTGTTCAGGTAGAATTCGATATCATCGCGTGAGTATGGTGTGATCGGCTCCAGTTGGACGAGCCCCAAAAGCTCGAACGTTCTGAGGGCAGGATAGACCCAGCTATCCGGTGGATACGTCTCGAAAGAGGCCTGCAAAGGTCCGACTATCACGATTAGAAAAAATCCGGAAAGGATAACTCCTCCCGGATGAGATATAAGACTTTTCAAATATTTCATTTACCGACCATAAGCTATTCGGATGCAGACGTGATTCCGCGCGATCCAGCCTGCGCTCTCATCGCCGCGATACGGTAACACTCACGCGCTTTCCTTTTATTATCCTGCTTTTCGTATATAATACCGAGACTAAAGTAGACTCTCGGATCGTTCGGATTGATTTCCTTCACCGTATTGTAATACTCGAGTGCCCGTTCTGGCTGCTCAAGCTTGTTGTAGCATTCACCGATATAATATAGAATTGTCGCGTTACCCGGATTGAGACGCGATGCATGCTGGAGGAATTTCAGAGCCTTCGCGTAGACACCCTTCCGGTAGTATAGGTATCCAAGATAAAAGAGGGCGTTCACGTTGTCACTTTCGAGCTTCAGGATTCTTTTAAACTCCTCCTTTGCTTCTTCATAACATCCTTCGTTTATCAATGCAACACCGAGATTGTAGCGCCCTTCGACACTGTCAGGATCGAGTTCAAGCCCGATGCGAAATTCTTTAATAGCCTGCTCCCGGTGACCCTCCTCACCGTAGAGGGCTCCTAGATTGAAGTGTGCTTCAGCGCTCTTCGGATTGTGTTGAACTGCCTTCCGAAACTGCTGCAGCGCCGCACTTCGCTTGCCGCGGAGGTCGAGGATGTATCCGAGATTGGTGTAAGACTTTGAATGTGTGGGATCGAGTACGATCGCTTTCCGATACTGCTCTTCTGCGTTATCGTATTGATGGTTTTTCGTTTGGGCGACACCGAGGCGGTAGTAACATTCCGGGTTGTGAGGTTCGAGGGTAATCGCCTGATTGTGAAGTTCGATCGCTTCCTTGAGATTTCCCTGCATCTCGAGGAGCCTGCCCATACGATAAACCGGCATCGCAATGGAGCTGTCCATCTCGTGTATCTTCCTGTACCCCCCAAATGCAAGGTTGTAACTTCCAATCTTCTCAAGGAGTGCACAAGCTTCGAGAAGAATCTGTTTATCCATACCTGGTGAAGCTACGAGTCCCTCCAGAACGTCCTCACCTTTCTTGGGGTATTTTCTTCTGATGTACTGATGCGCAAGTTCCAGGATTTCGGCTGGTTTTGCCTCACCACGATCGAACCGCCTCCGCAACCTTGATACTTCCCTGCTTTCCTCCTTACTCTCCCCCCTGGCAAGTTCAAGCAATTTGTCCCAGCGCAGCACGGCTGATCTCCCCCTCAAGCAACAGCGACATATCGAATATCGAGCGAAGGCTAGAACACGATAGTCATCCTGTCAAGGCTTATCTATCACTCATATCTGGCAGGGTCTTACAGCGGTTAATGTCATGCAGCTGGTGAATGGATGCGGTCTGACATCAGTAGCGACGCAGTAGATAGTATGGCGGGTAGGTGTACCGTTGATATTGAAACCTGAGGAGAAATTTATTATTGGGGCGATAGGTGAGGTCGATATTCGGAATGAACAGCTCTGGTTGCTGATCATCCGGTCCGGTAAGATTGGAGCGAATACCAATATCCCAGCGCAAGGTCAACGACGAGCTCAACCGGAGGCCGAAATGCCCCATATAGTAACCCATACCGGTCGAGCCGAACTCTTTGGAGGAAAAGTAGGTGAAACCCATTGAGCTGTGGAATTCGAGGCCCGGTATATGCAAGAATCCGACACCAGCCCGCTGGTTTAGGTAGTCGGAGAATACACTGGGCCGTGCTCCGTCAGTCTGCGCACAGAGGAGCGTAGGAATGAGAATGAATGAGATAACTATTATGAAGACATGAGCTCTCATACGCTGGCCTGTGAATTCCTTCCCACGATCAGTTCCTTTATCTTTGCCTTGAGAGGCGTGAGATCGACTGATTTTACGATGTATGCGTCAGCCGCCCACGTTTGAAAGTTCTCCTTGTAAACCGAGTATGCCGAATTGATGATAACAGGTAAATCTTTTCTGTGCTCTACGATCTTCATGAGGCACTCGATGCCGCTCTCCTCTCCAAGTTTGATATCGAGGATGATCAGATCGGGATGTTCACTATCGATTGCACTGAGCGCCTCGTCTATCGTTGCTGCGGATACGGTCTCGTATCCTTCGCTCTTGAGCTCCTCACTGTAAAGCTTCCTTACATTTGTCTCATCGTCGACAATGAGGATTTTCATCATCATCCATTCCTTCCAAACAAAACGCCGCGGTTCACAATCGAACCCCGGCTATTATTTTCACACCGTGAACGCGAACGGTCAAGAACTTTTTGCCCGCCCAACTACTGTTTGTCTGCCGTTATCTCCAGGATCAACTTGACAGGAATCTCTTTTTCCACATCTTCTGAGGAAATATGAACTGGTATGCGAATGACCTGTTCCTCTTTGACCATGACTTCTATCGGTTCAGAACGAGGTGCTTCAGCAGCCTCTGCAGGCGGTGGAGATTCCGCGGCAGGTTTATCGAGCGGATCAGAGATTATTTCCATTTGTTCAGGAGCGACTTGCGTTTCCCTTTCCTCCTCATCTTTCAATTCAACCAGATGACCGTAATCCTCATAACCCTCTCTCGTTGCACCCATGTCCACATCTTCGTCCGTCTCCTTGCTCTCTTTCAGAACGTTATCGACAAACTCAGAGACAGACTCGTGCTCCTCTTCACTCTTCTCTGCGTCAACGAAAGACTTGCCCTCGTCTGCCTCTGAGTGATGTGCGCGTGAAGTCCCTTTCGCGACGACCTCCACATTGATGACTTGTTCACTTGGTCTCTCTTCGGTCGCCGGTTGCTTGCTGACACTCTTCAGCTCTCTTTGTATCTTGCGAAATACGAGTTGCGCAATTCCCTCAAAAGTTTCATAGACACCCGTACCGGTCGTAGCGACCGCATTGAAAGATGGAACTCCCTGGACATTAATCTCCTGGTTCATTATCTCGCAATCCGTGCAGTTCGGTAGATCACGTTTATTGTACTGGATAACCCAGGGAATCTCTTTTAAGCTTAGTCCCAGGTCGTTCAAATTCTCTTCGAGGTTCCTCAGGCTCTCCCTATTATCTGACATCCTTTCCGCTGCCGAGTCTGCGACAAAAACGACCGCATCCACACCCTTCAAGACGAGTTTTCTCGTAGCGTTGTAATAAACCTGCCCCGGTACCGTATAGAGCAGGAACCTCGTTTTCATCCCGTTTATATCACCGACATCGATGGGTAGAAAATCGAAGAAGAGGGTCCTGTCCGTACGGGTCTTCATTGAGACCATCTTACCCTTTTTTTCTCTGGGCAGCTTCGAGTAAATATGCTCCAGGTTCGTCGTCTTGCCGCTCAGTCCCGGTCCATAGTATACGATCTTCAGGTTAATCTCGCCGTGCGAATAGTTGTATACAGGCATGGCCCTCCCATCTCCTTCATAAAGCCGGGGGGAACACTTCCTTCCCGCTCTCTCAATGCACAGACAAGGAAGCAGAATTCGGAGCAGGCTAACGTTATTGAGCTAGGGTGTTTACGCAAATTATTGCATCCTAGAAGCTTCCACCCCGGCATGATGTATCCTTCCGCAAGGAGTGTGCCACACCGGAGCCGCTCTGTGCCTTTTTATCATATTTATTTACAATAACTTACGGATGAATAGAGAGGATTAAGAAAAAACCCCTTCTCGCAAATGAGAAAGGGTCCATGTAAAGTGCAATGAAATAACAATCCTATTGAATCATCCTATTCAACCACTCCCCCGCCACCGCCATCCTCAGGGCACAATGCATCCGTGCAGTCGAGAGTGACATAGGTCGGCTGTCCTTCACTCACGGAAAAGCTTGTCGACCAGCAGAAGTATTTGTTCTCTTGATCGACGAACGCATTGCTCCTCACATAGAGAGTGTGCGAACCAGCAGCAACCTCCACGAATTGCGTTTCCTCACTCGTAAATGTTCCCTGGTACTCGTCATCGATCCAGAGCCAGATTGCAAATGTCAAGCAATTGGTGAACCCGAGGTTAATACCGGTTTCGTTCACTCCCTCAGTTTCCTCTTCACATCCGGACACGGTAAGTGCGATGGCGAGAATCAACGCTAACGCACCGATCCGCTTCATTGAGACCTCCTCTATTCAGTATATTTGAAATTCCTCAAAATAGGATCGGTTCAATTTACACAGATAAATGTAACAAATGAATTGGGGGCACACAACCGAAAAATAAGGAGTTTCAAGAAGATTACAGCTCAATCCCACACCAAGGGCAGTAACGGTAGAGTTGATTCACGTGCTTACCACACGTGCAATGGATTGTCACTTTATCGTGACATCCATCAACATCAAAGTTGAGAGGATCACGTCGGAGATCTTTGAGCCTGTCGTAGAGCTCCTGACCTTTTGTCAGAACGAACTCGTGTTTCCTGTCCACGCAGATGATAACGATCTTTGGATGCAGATCACCCCCCAGTAACCTCACGTCTCTGATAGAGCAGAGATCGATTGAAAGGTTCTTCATCCCGAACGAAGCATCTAGATGCGATACCTGGAAGTTCAATTTCCTGTCTGTCAGTTCAAGGATGCCCCTGGCCGCAATAAACTTACTGATAAAGTATATCGCTTTTTGCATGAATATTGTTTTTTCAACCGAAACTTGCAACCTGATACCGTCCCTCTCGTGCTAATACCCTCGCAAGCCAGAAGCATGCCACTCATAGGCGCTTGACAACAGATTTCATGCCACCTATCCTCTAACAAATCGTGGAACGTATAGGGAGATTTATTTTTAAAGTGGTATCAACCGTTCTCGGATGGGCGCCGGAAGGTCTGCGGGGAGCAATCGCTGACGCCGCTGCGCTGGTAACCTTTTTATTCTCGCCTATCAGGAGAGACAACATACGCAAGAACCTGTCAATGATCGGCGCCTCCACGGGTTTCACGTTAATTTTTGGCATCTTCAGGCATCACGCGAGAAACATGGTCGAGATATTCGCATCGAGCCGATGGGGTGCAGGAGAGATTCAAAGTCGGATAACATATGACTGTCGGGATGTCCTCGACAATGCGCTGAAGAAAAACAGGGGCGTCATCCTGGTGACTGCTCATGTCGGTAATTGGGAACGAGCAGCCCTGTTCATACAATCCCTCGGATACCAGATACATGTCGTTGCTGGCGTTCAAATGAACCGAATGCTGACAGGAGCGATCAAGGACGCAAAGGAGAGAAGAGGCATCACAGTAATCAATCCTGAGGGCTCTTACCGGAAGTTATTCAAAGCATTATCGGAGAACGGTATCGTCGCCCTCCTGTTCGATGGCGATATTTACACGAGCGGCGTGGAGGTCGAGTTTTTTGGGAAGAGACTACGAATGCCGAAAGGGGCGATACAACTCAGCCAGAACACGGGAGCACCGATTATCGGGGGCTACTGCAGGCGAATCGAAAACGGCCGATACGTTATACACATGGAGAACATATTGAACGGAGCAGAGACGAGATCGCTTCCAGAATCCGAGTCATTGCGGAGACTGTACGGTAAAGCTGAAGAGATTGTGAGAGCGAACAGCGATCAGTGGTGCATGTTCCGAGACCTCTGGAGGAATGCTCGTTGAAGATCGGGATCGTTACGCAATCGTACTATCCAAAACCGGGTGGTGTCACAGAAGTTGTTCACCACACTGCCAACGGCCTCAGACGGCTCGGACATGAGGTCATCATCATAACAACCCGATATAACGGTCGGGAGAAGGATGATCCTGGAATTTACCGGATCGGCAGGAACATGCTCGTACCGGTAAACGGTGCACTGGTCAATGTCACGATCGGTTTCGGTCTGCGCAAGAAGCTCCAACATATCTTCCATCGGGAGGACTTCGATATCATACAAACCCACTGCCCCTTGGTGCCGACACTCCCTCTCCTTACCCTGAAAGCGGCACGGAAAAATCAAAAAGTAGTCGGAACCTTCCATGCCACGGCGCAGAGTAATATCGCCTACCATCTCTTCAAAAGACCTCTCGAAGCCAGAGCCACAAGGCTGAACAGGCGGATAGCGGTCTCAGCTTCCGCACACCAATTTGCTCACAAATACTTCCCCAGCAGATACGATATCGTTCCGAACGGTATTGATTGTGACCGGTTCCACCCGGATGTAGCGCCAATCGAAGAGCTCACGGATGGTCGACTGAACATTCTGTACGTCGGCAGAATGGATGCGAGAAAAGGCGTTACCTACCTCCTCCGAGCACTTCCGCTGGCGCAGAAAAGACTTCGTCAAAAGATCCGGCTCATTCTCGTCGGCGAAGGTAAGCTCAGAGGATTTCTCATCCGCCGCCCGGTGATACTGCACGGCGCAGAAATAATCGCTGTTGGCAGGATCGAACCTCACTTGCTCCCCCGATACTACACCTCAGCTGACATCTTCTGCTCTCCGGCAACCGGCCAGGAAAGTTTCGGGATCGTACTCCTCGAAGCGATGGCTTCCGGTATTCCAATCGTCGCATCCGAGATCCCTGGCTACAGAACCGTCGTTACCTCGGGGAAGGAAGGATTCCTCGTACCCCCGCGGGATCCTGAGCGCTTCGCGGCGGCGATTGCAGAGTTAGGGAATGAACCTGCATTGAGAAGGACCTTCGGCACGCAAGGCAGAGAGAAAGCCTTGATGTACAATTGGCCAATTATTGTGGGGCTCCTGGAGCGCCTCTTCTATGAAACCCTCGGCAGAGAAGTTGATAACAGAACTCAGGAACCCGTATACGAGAGCACGGAATGAGGTCTCAGAACAAGAGCTCCAGACAATTACCCCCTCTGCTGTTTACCATGTTCTGGGTCGCCCAGGCAGTGTCCCTGTTCGGAGACCGCCTGAACAATTTCTCGTTAGTGGCTCTCATCAACAGGTTCGCCAGCAAACCTGGCCTCACGCTCTCAAAAGTGTACCTGGCCATGTACCTCCCCGTCTTTGCCCTTGCACCCGTCATTGGGGTCCTTCTGGATAGACTGAATAAACGTTGGGTTCTTGTGGTAACGGATCTCCTGCGCGGCACCCTCGTGTTTTTCATACCGCTTCTCTTTATCAGAACGGGTAGCTTTTTCCCCGTCCTGGCAGTTGTTTTCCTTCTTGCAATCGGCAATCTCTTTTTCCTGCCGGCGAAATCAGGACTGATTCCAGAACTCGTGCCTGGTGACCGTCTTATTCGTGTGAATTCGATCTTGTGGACTGCGGGAATCGTCGGCGTGATCGGAGGCTTCCTGGGTGGGGGTTTCATATTCGACTACCTCTCCTGGCCGGCATGCTTCTACGTCGATGGTTTGACCTACCTGCTCTCTGCAGTACTGTTAACCGGCATCGCCGTACATGGGAGGAAAAAACGATCCGATGCGGTGAAGGAGAATGTGAAGAGACCATCGCTCTTTGCCGCAATACGGGAAGGATTGATAGAGATCAGACGAGCACCTGCAATCATCTTCCCGCTGGGTATCCAAGCGTTGATCTTTTTCGGGGCGGGCGGATTCTCAGTTCTGGCGATCGTTCTGATCAAGGAAGCATCACCTTCCGGCAGCTCCCTGGGCCTGAGTGTGGCGGGGCTTTCCATCGGCCTCGGCATGGGGCTCGGTTCCCTCTTGACTCATCGACTCTACGTTGCAACGACACGCCAGAAACAAACAGAGTACCTTCTTCTCTTCTGCCTCGTGCCCTCCACTGCGGTCGTTGCATCGGGGTGGGGATTCCTGGCTATCGGAGTGGGAACATTCATGACAGGTCTTGTAACTTCGCCTCTTTTCATCATTTCCGAATCTGACCTCCAGCGGGTTATCGCCAGTGATGTGAGGGGAAGAGTTTTCTCCTTCAGGGAGATCCTCACGAGAAGTCTCTTCTTGATCTCCGCATTCTCGTTCACAATCCTCGGTGAGCTGCTGGGCAAAGATATTTTACTGTTCCTGCTTGGTCTCTTTCTTGCAACTACTGGAGTAATCTGGATCAGATTATCGCCGGGCACATATGACGGTCATGAGACGACAATGAAAACCACAGGTGGTTAGGATGGAAATCACAGACAAAATCTTACGAGAGGTTTTTCACCGGCTGTTGAACACGGAACCCCAAAAGGAAATGTTGCAAAGGCTCCGGAGCGTCATAGATGGCATGATGGAAAGGTTTCAGGAAACCTTCGAGCTCGACACCATCCAGCGCCAGAACACCTTCAGGGCAATAATCTGCAGTATGCTCGTCCACGGATGGGGAACGGGAATGCATCCCTACAACAATCCAGACAAGAACCTTGATGGAAAGATGATCGATGTGCGGGTGAGCAAGGACATCCTCATTCCCTTTGAAACGATCAAGGCTTTAAGATATGTTAAGAAGGATAGAGAGGGCCGTATCAATAAGGTCCTCTTTGAAACTGATCAGAATGAAAGAATCCGTCGTCAAGTGGATCAGCTACTCGACAAGATTTCCAGAGAGAAATGGGGGGAAATGTAACGCCTACTCCTTGTAAAATGGATTTTTCTTCTCCATCTCGAGAATACGACCGCCCTGCTTAAAGACAACACTGTCCATGAGCTCTCTGATAAGGTAGATACCCCTCCCCGATTCCCGGTAGATGTTTTCCCGTTCCGTCGGATCGCGGGTCTCATAAGGTATGAAACCCTCACCTTGGTCTTCGACCTGTATGCATATTCGCCGGGAACTGATGTATACACGGACATGGACTTTGAGTTTGTCATTCCCTTTGTTTCCGTGCTGTATCGCATTGCTCAAGGCTTCGTCCATCACCAGCGGTAAGTTGACCGTGCTGTCCTCTGGGGGAAAACCGAACTCCGCCGTCAGGAGGGAAACGAGCCGGTTGATACCCAGAATCCTCGAAAGCTTGCTCGGCAGGAGAAAATCAAACCTCACCTGTCCCTCCCGTGTCAGCTCGTAATTCCTCGGAAACGGAATCTCTTCAGCCTTCCGTCCATTCAATACTCGTTGGACGTCGCCGCGAGTGAAGGGAGGATGAAAGATGCCGCTCACCCCGAGTGCCAGGTACGTCATGTAGTCTTTCTCACTGCATTCTCTCGTCACGATGTATATGGGGGAGTCAATCTGTGCCAATCTGACGAGCCTCGTCTTGCTTGCATCGAAGGTACCCGCAGGAAGGAACATGAGCATGTTACAGGAGACGGCCCGCTTCGATTTGATTCCTCTCATGAAAGCGGGAAAGGTTTTGTAAAACTTTACAGGAACATCTTCCGGTAGCTGCACCTCTGCGAAGAATTCCGCACTCAGCTCCGGTTGAAGGTTGAGGATATGGAGTGAGGTTCGTTTCACCCTTTTATGCTAGAATATTTTCTGCTTGTTCGCAAGGATATCATTGAGCGCGTCGCGAAAGTAATCCGTGCATTCGACGAGGTCGCTACCAACCTTCTCCTTGTACGCCTCCCACGCCTTCTTGATCTCTGGACCGAGAACGGACATTAAATCACCGCTCGCGAGCCCACGATCCCGCTTCTCACGGTTGTACTCAAGGATGTCACTGACGAAGACTCGAGCCAACCGGCGAGCCCGCTCTTTATCCCTGCGAATCTCCGGCGTTTCGGTAACCTTTTCCTCTGTCGGTGTAGGCTGCTCAGCCGGTATCTCGATCTCTTCGCTCATTTCCGCCACAGCACGCTCGGTCATGAGAGCCGTCTTCGGCACCTCCATGGAAGCCCAGCCGTCCCGGGGGGCATCCGGTGCAACGGGGGCATCTGATACATACTCACCAGAAGCCACTTCGAAGATCGATTCTGGGACTGAGAGCACCAATCTCCATACATACCGGCACTTCGGGCACCTGACGCGGATCCCATGCTCGGGAACCTTTTCATCACCAAGCAGATATTTCGTTTGGCATCCGTCACACGTGACGATCATCGTCAAAGCTCCTCTACATGAATGGTGAGCCGGCCCTCAGAGTCCAAGTTCCCGAGAAATACTTCTCATTGCGTTCACAGAAAGCTCGAGAAATTCGTGCAATTCGAGATCCAGCTCACGACAACTTGCAATGGCTTCTCGGTTCGCCCCTGCAGCGAACCTCTTCTCCTTGAAACGCTTCCCGACAAAGGTCGCATCCATCCCGGTCAGACTCTTCTCGGGATGCATCAACGCTGATGCAACAATCAAGCCAGTTACGGGGTCAACGCAGTATATCGCCTTGTCGATATTGGAGATGCGCTCCGTATGACCAACGTGGGCCAGAATCGCGTGGCGAACCTCTTCCGGAACATCCATACCTTCAAGAATCTCCAGTGTCATGTGCCCGTGCCGCTCCGGGGTCTGCTCCGTTTTCTCGTAGTCGAGGTCGTGGAGCAGCCCAGCGAGTGCCCACCGTTCCTCATCTTCTCCGAATCTCAGTGCCAGAGCCTTCATGATGCTCTCCACGGCGAGCACGTGTTTGACGAGATTCTTTTTCGAAAGATGTTTATTGACGAGCTTCAAAGCCTCTTCTCGAGAAAGCACAGGATTCCCTCCCTTGTGACGACCTCATTGATTCATCCTATTTCTGCAAGCTCCATCCTACTCCTATAATACAGGTGATAATAGTCCGCAACAACTCTGTTCTCGGGATGCTTCAAGCCAGGATCCCGCCTGAGCAGACGGTCACTCTCGCGCCACGAGCACTGAACGATGCCGTGGTCGATCAACGGATTTATCAAACGGAAGGCGGGATACCCTGACTGCCTGATCCCCCAGATTTCCCCCGGTCCGCGACGTTTCAAATCCTCCTCGGCTACCTTGAAGCCATCATCAGATGAAGCAAAAAATGAGAGCCGCTCAACACTTGTATCACCCATGTTGTGCCCCAGGATGAGGAAACAGATCCCCTCCTCCCCTCCCCTCCCAACCCTGCCTCGAAGCTGGTGAAGTTGAGCGAGCCCGAACCGTTCGGGATTGTTGATCACGAGAATCGTAGCGTTCGGTATGTCCACACCAACTTCGATAACCGTCGTTGTGACGAGCCCGAGAATCTCACCTTTCCTGAACATATCAATGGCCTTCGCCTTCTCCTCGAAGCTCATCTTCCCGTGGAGGAGGCCGAGAGGAAACTCGCGCAGCTCCTCGGCCTGGAGCCTTTCGAACTCTTCGGTGGCAGCAAGAAGATCGGTCCGTTCGCTCTCTTGCACCAGCGGATAGAGTATGAAGGCCTGATGGCCGGCTTTGAATGCCTCCCGCACAATCTCGTATACCTGATCCCGATCATCCTGCTCGACGATCTCCGTTCTTACCCTCCTCTTTCCCACAGGTAGCTCGTCAAGGAGCGAGAGATCAAGATCTCCGTAAACGGTTTGGGCAAGCGTCCGGGGGATGGGGGTTGCTGTCATAACCAGGAAATGGGGAAGCAGGTCACCTTCACCGAGCCGAGCACGTTGCTTGACACCGAAGCGATGCTGTTCGTCAATAACGGCGAGGCCGAGCTGCTTGAAAGATATCCCTTCCTGGATCAGGGTGTGCGTTCCAACAACGAGATCAACACCACCGCCGATTAGATCCTTATGAATCCTCTCCTTTTCTCCCCTGCTCATTGAACCGATCAAGAGGGTTGCCTTGACCGGGAGCCCGTTGAGGTATTGGCAAATCCTCTCATAGTGCTGCTGTGCAAGGATTTCAGTCGGTACCATGAGCGTGGCCTGGAATCCCTTACCGAGGGCCATCATCATAGCCGCTATACCCACGACGGTCTTGCCTGATCCGACATCACCTTGGAGAAGTCTGTTCAATCCAGAGCCGCTTTCCACATCACCCTTGATCTCAGCGAGGACACGCCTCTGAGCCACCGTCAGATCGAAGGGGAGATTCCCCAAGAAGTCCTCCAGCAACGGATGTGGAGACGGAATCCGGGGGCGTTGCTTTCTTTGAATCAGATTCTGCCGCCTCTCTTTCAGCAGGAGGTGAAGGAAAAACACCTCTTCGAATTTGAAACGTTTCACGGCACGTTCGAGTTTCTCCCAGTTCTCTGGGTAATGGATGTGCCTGAATGCTTCCTCCCGTTCTGGAAAGCCGAGATTACCGCATAAATCAGCTGGGAGGTTTTCCGATATCTTTCCCATGCATTTCTCAAGTGCGGAACGGACGATCCTTCGCATCATCCGTTGCGAAATACCGGATGTCAGGGGGTATACCGGCACAATTCTACCCGTATGGAGGAGAGACTGATCGAGCTCGCCTGAGATCACTTCATACTCCGGAGAGATAAGCTGCTTCTGCCCCTTGTAAAATCTGAGCTCCCCGCTCACGATGACCTTTATTCCTTGCTTGAACTGTTTCTCGAGGTAAGGCTGGTTGAAAAAGACGAGGTTCACGATCCCCGTCTCATCCCCCACGGCGACCGTGAGAACTGTCTGACCTCTCCGTGCCCTCCGGAGCGAAACAGCGAGAACCGCAGCAACGAAGGTCACCTGCTGTTTTGGTACAATCTCAGAGACGGTAATGAGATCACGCCTGTCATAGTAATTCCGGGGAAAGTGCATGATGAGGTCTTCAACGGTCTCTATACCCAATCGTGAAAGGAGCACCTGGCGCGATGGACCGACCCCTTTGACGAACTGACTGCTCTGGGATAGAAGATTTTTAGAAACGAATCGGTTATCCATAAATAACTTGCCAACCCCGGAACTATGCTTTAGATTATAGGGACTTTCGGACAACCGGGAGGATCACAATGAGTAAAGTATGCGCCGTATGTGGAAAGAAACCAATAACAGGTCATAACATCAGTCACGCTCATAACGTCTCGAACCGCCGCTGGGTACCGAACCTGCAGAAGATCCGTGTGAAGATCGACGGCAAGCCCCGCAGGGCTTATGTCTGTACAAAGTGTATAAAGAGCGGTAAGGCCAAAAAAGTCTTCTAAGCCAACCTCACCCCTCCCCGTAATCCTAATAGATTCCATAGAAGCTGGGGAAGCCTTTTTTGGAAAGTCTCCTCCTGTCGTATCACGAGGAGCGCCGCCTGAGAGAACATCACGACGCATCGATTTCCGCGAGATGGGTGAATCTCCTCCAGAGGAACCGCCGATCGACCGGACCGTCTATTGCATCCCAGGGAAATACGGTGTCGATCCCTTTTCTCCGATGGGGAAAACGCGTATCGACACCCTCAATTGCAAGTGACTTCTTCCATGAAACGTGCCTCGTGACAAGATGAACAATCGCCTTCCCTACCCGTTCATCCCCGAGCGAAAGGACAGCCTGTCGGAGTGCAGAGCGGACCGATTTCGTTTTTACAGAAATCCCCAGACCGTGGCAGATGTGCCTCATCGCAACGAGTCTCTCCTCGAGCTCCCTCTCGCTGGGCATGGCATGGAACTGGAGTGGTGTCCAGGGCTTCGGTACCAGCACATTCACATGGACACCGAAGCGACGTGTTCCTATTGCCCGGGCGAAACCCTGGAGAAAAGATCTCGTCTCCTGAAAGGTCTCCCTCGTCTCACCGGGGAGCCCCACGAGGAGGTACAGGCCGAAGTGACGGACACCGGCCTGGCGCAACCGGGCTGCGGCGTCGAAGTAAATACCATCCGGGATCTTCTTTCCCATGCGAAATCGCAACCGCTCGCTCCCAGATTCCGGTGCCAGACTCACACTCCTCGTACCAACCGATCCTATCAGGCTAATCTTACCGTCATCGAGGTCCTCAGCACGAAAGGAACTGAAGGAAATCGAAAATCCCTTGCTATCCAATAATTCCACCATTGCCGAAAATTCAGGATGGGCTGCGACCGCCGTGCTCACGAGACCCAAACGGTCAGGTTGATCTGAGAGGGATGAAACGAACGCATCGAGTGCAGAAAGGGGGAGCGCCCGGTATGGCCGATAGATGGCCGTGGCGAGACAGAAGGAGCATGCACCGGGGCAACCTCTCCCAGACTCGACGAGAAGCGTACGGGAAAAGACGGTATCAGGTGTTATAATGACAGATCTGGGAAAATCGACGAGCTCTGCAGGAGGAGAAAAGAAGGTTCTCCGATCTGCTGATCCCGGTATGAACAAGCCGGACACTTCAGCAAGACGATCGAGGATCTGCTGCGGCTCCTGCCGCTTACCTTCGCACAGCACATCGATGATCCCCTGGAGTGGCCTCTCACCCTCTCCGAGAGAAACGACATCAACGATTCCTGTAATAGGGATCGGATTTGCACTCACGGCTGGACCACCGGCGATCACGATCGGTCGACCACCCCGCTCTTCCCGCAATGGCGATATGCCCGACTGGACGAGCATCCGGACGAGGTTGAGGTAATCCTCCTCGTAGGAGACCGAGAAGAGGATCACGACCGCTGAAGAAAGGGGAGCCCCCGACTCCACCGTGAACGGTGCAGTATCGGAAAAGAGCCTCTCTACACGGAGTTGGGAAGATTTTCTCAAACCTCTGAAGAGAAAGTGGAAACCCAGATTGGACATTCCCACCCGGTACGGTGCCGGGTATCCCGTAACCACCGAGAGGGCATGCCGCCCAGGGGTGGGAAAAGCTTCCACGACCTTCTCTCTGGATTTCAATGTGCGAAGATCTTTCTTGATGCTCAAGGAGACCTCTCAAGGATCAGCGCGAGTCTAGATCGAGGGGGCCACGTCCGAGGAGGTTTCGTGCTAAGATATTCTCCGGATCCAGTTCAACCAACTTTTGAAGAATCCCTTCCGCCTCGCCTTCGAGCCCTTCCTTCCGGAGCGTCAGGGCAAGGGAGAGTGAGGCTTCACTGTATTCGGCATTCACTTCGAGGCTTTTCCGATACAAGTCCTCTGCGTTCTTGAGATCGCCCTTGAGGAATCTAATGTCACCCATAATCTTATAGAGATCCGCAAAATCACCGCCAGGGGAATCGAGTGTATGTTCAGCCCCGTCATAGTCGCCTTTTCGAATCAGTATATGGGCAAGCTTTTCTCTCGCCCGGAGGAAGCCCGGGTTTGCATCGAGTGCCCTCCTGAAAAAGACTTCCGCCTCTTCCAGCTTTTTCATCCTGAGATACACCTCTCCGATGAAGTAGAGGACGTCAGCACTCTCTCCCCCGGCCTGGAGAATATCGTGGAGTACGACCATTGCTTCTTCGAGGTTGTCCTCCCGGAGGTGAACCAAGGCCAGACTGATGTTCGCCGGACTCTTTACGTTTTCACCATCGATGGCCTCAGACAGAAAT
>Ga0209635_10002006_pt1 | contig 15451 bp, 13 predicted proteins | sample DeeMarSWOR230_32_FD_187463 | JGI IMG/M metagenome (GOLD analysis project Ga0209635, IMG submission 187463) | Marine sediment microbial communities from White Oak River estuary, North Carolina - WOR-2-30_32 (SPAdes) (version 2) | ecosystem: Environmental > Aquatic > Marine > Intertidal zone >... | reverse complement strand
AAAAACATTAGTGAATTGCCATCAAGGTTCAAACTTAGATTTAAGAATAGGTCTAACGACAATTCCCTTTTGGCTAGAATAAGGGAGTGCGAGAAACCATGACTACCAACCAAAACAGAACGATACCTGCTGGCTGACCACATAGGTAACACTGGACTGCGGATTTTAGCAAGTTCTCTTTCAATATACTCTAGGGTCTACAGATAGATTTTGAGTTGTAGAACCATTCATACTCTAAGGGCTCACGGAAGAGGCAGCGCTGATAAGGAAGGTCAGGTTGGATTCGGGCTATGATATACGATTGATCCACAAAAAAGTGTATCCCTTTTACGCCAAATATGAGGAACTGAGGTGCCGGTATCAATGCAAGCTGGGCATATTCTTGAAGCTATGTTCAGCAAACATGCTAGGCCTATCTTCTTGGATAGAATCGCCTGCGACTTCCCTGATCTGTCTATTATTGGAACACACACTGGGTGACCTGGAAACAAGAGTATCGGATGGCTGAGGCACGTCTTGATGTTCTGAAGCTTTCTCTACCAAGCTAGATGGTTAGTTGCCTGACAAGTCTTTGCTACAGAGTAGACCACTCAATTTCGGGTCAGGTCAAACCTGCATGATGGGTTGCTCAGCAAATGTATTCACAGTCGCAGCAATCGGCGGGAATTCCAGATTTCTATCTGAGTTCTACGTCAGCTCAAGTACAACAATACCAATAGTTCACGATATTCAACTGCGTTTCCAGCGAATGCCTGTTCCATATGCTAGCCCTCCGCCATGCGAGCCGCTTAAACAGCACCTACACCACAAAAGGCTTGGACTCAGCCTGGCTAAGCTCTCCATAGGTCCTGTGACCAATGTAGGAGATTTACCATTGGATCGATGAGTATCTCCCTAACAACTGCACGTAGGAAATCGTTCTTTGCTATAAAGTCGGCCACAGGGGGACTGATTCTGTAATAAGCCTCCACAAATCGCAAACCCAGGGCACTCTTCAGTAATACCTGGTCTCGGAAATCACGCAATATGTCAAGCTGACTGGCTGTTTCTGTGCCATAGGCCGCGGTCGCAATGAAGCATAAGCCCTTCAGCCAGAAGACACCAATCTCATCGAATCGCACTTCCCCTCCCTTTTCCCAGCCAGTTCCCATGAGACGGATTCTCATATAATTCGTTCCGGATGGCGCCTGCATCGTGTCAGTCTTTTGTACATAGGCGCCGTTCGTGTCGGTGACGTACAGCACTCTTGTCGAACTCAGTTGTCTCCCATCTCGTCCCTCCCAGAAGTCGAGAGCAATGACACCGGTAACGTTGCCGGAAACATATATCCATGCCCAGACCTCATATGTCAGCGGCAGGGTGTGATTTCCGACCCACACCCACTGGGTAAGCACGCCACCGTCCCCTGTTATCCGGGCGGCCCAATTACCCATATAGATAGGGGCGGTATCCACGCGCACAGCGTTTCCGCTCGCCACCCAAGAGTACGGGGCTTCCCCATCTCCCAGCTCGAAGCTCTGGTTCACAACCACTCCTCCGGCGCTTACATAGTCAGATGGCAAGAAGACCAAAACCCCGCTCACGATAAGCAAAGCTGCCAGCATGACTCTCACGTATCTACCCATGTCCCACCTCCTATTGTAACATTTCAACTTTTCCAGAATTGTGGTTTGTAACTTATATTATACATTATATAATCACCCCCACGCACCGTCAATCGTTTCCTAGCTCCTTGTTAAATTGTGCGGAAAGAGCTACGAGATAATACAAACTTAAGTAGCATGTTCCTCCTCAGTAAACATCGCCATTCCTCAAGCTATAAGATACGCCCCTTAGCATCTTGATCTTAGTGTGGCAGCATTTGGCAAAGCCGTTAGTTGTCCGCTCGTGAAAGTAATTCAGTATTGGCTCCCGCCTTCCAGTAGAACAAAGCACTCTGGCTAATAGCGTCAGTAGGGACATAAGTCTTAGCCGGGCTTGGGATATTACTTTCTCTTGATCACTGACTTCACCGATTCTTCAATGTCTCTGGCAGTCAATCCGTACCTTTGAAGCAGTTCCTCAGCTTTGCCTGACAAAGCATACCTATCACCAAGGTTGACGAATTCCATAGGCACTGGCTTCTCTTTGGCTGTCGTTTGGGCAACTCGGCTGCCTAGACCACCCTGAGCTAAGTGCTCTTCAGCAACGACAATTGCGCCCGTCTCTGAAGCTGCTTTGACTACGGCTGCCTCATTTAAAGGTTTGAGGGTATGCATGTTGATTACCCGGCAATCTATACCTTGTCTTGCTAAGATATCTGCCGCCTCCAGAGCTTTAGCGACCATGATGCCCATAGCTATGATGGTTGCATCCGTGCCTTGTTTCATAGTTACCGCCTTGCCTAATGTAAAGTGATAACCATCGGGATAAATAATCGGTGTCTTGGAGCGACTTAATCTGACATAGAAAGGTCCATGGGCAGTTGCCGCTACTCTTACTACCTCAGCAGCCTCTATAGCATCGGCAGGAACAACAACAGTAAAACCGGGGAGAGCACAACACAAGGCTAAGTCCTCAATGGCGTGATGGGAGATACCGTCTTCACCAACGGTGATGCCTCCGTGAGTGGCGACAATCTTGACATTTAGTTCTGGCTGCGAAAGGCAGAGCCTTAGCTGGTCAAAACAGCGACAGATGGCAAAAACAACAAAAGTACTGGCAAAGACAATTTTGCCCGAAGCAGCCAAGCCAGCAGCTATGCTGATCATGTTCTGCTCCTCCAGACCGCAGTTGAAGAAGCGGTCAGGAAACTCCTGGGCAAAAAAAGTGGTCATCGTTGAGGGCGACACATCGGCATCCAGAACAACAATGTCTTTATTTTGTCTGCCCAGCTCGACCAGAGTTTTGCCGTAGGTTTCCCGGGTGGATGCTTCAGCCATACTTACTTTAGCTCCTTTAGTGCCCTTTCAGCTTCTTCCCAGGTAGGTGCCTTGCCGTGAAATGCTACATTGTTTTCCATGAAGCTAACACCTTTGCCTTTGATGGTGCGAGCGATAATGAGAGTGGGTTTGCCTTTTATCTTTTCAGCCTCCTGGCAAACGGACAGGATTTGGTCAAAGTCATGCCCGTCTATATCAATAGTGTACCAGCCAAAGGCTTGCCATTTCCGAGTAAAAGGCTCAAGGTTCATGATGTCTCGAGTCCATCCGCTGAGCTGCATACCATTATAGTCAACTATAGCCGTCAGGTTATCTAGTTTGAAGTGGGCCGCTGAAAGAGCCGCTTCCCAAGTTTGCCCTTCCTCACATTCTCCATCGCTAAGAAGAACATAGGTCCGGTAAGTTCTGGAATCCAGCCGGGCGGCCATGGCGACGCCAATGGCAAAGGATAAACCCATACCTAAAGAACCAGCTGACATTTCTACCCCAGGGGTGAACTTACTATCAGTGTGTCCCTGGAGTCGACTATCCAACTTTCTCAATGTTGCCAGCTCTGCCACAGGAAAGTAGCCAGTTTCGGCCAAGGCAGCGTACAAAATTGGAGCGGCATGCCCCTTACTCAATATAAATCGGTCACGGTCTGCCCAATGGGGATTTTCAGGGTTATGGCGTAAAACCTTAAAATAAAGAGCAGCGATGATGTCAGCTGCTGATAGAGAGCCGCCGGGATGTCCACTGCCTGCCGTAGCTATCATGGTGATTACATGACGGCGTAGCTTTTTGGCCATTTCCTTGAGCTCTGCTGTGGACAAGTTGAATTTGTTACTTAGAGAGGTGTTTTCAGGGGATGCTTCGCTATGATTTGGCATTGGTCAAGAAACAAATTGTAACCCAGAATGACTTACAATGTCTATAGTAGGTAGAATATCCTCAGACCGAAAGGGAATATATTATATCGGGGGTTGGAGGAGGCTCCTTAATTGAGTCAAATCGCTAATAGACTCTTGATGGTTTCTACCCGACCTGTCAAGATAGAGAGCATTTATGCCAACCTGTCGGGCATGGATGAAATCAAATTGCCAGTTATCACCCACATGAATGACTTGGCCTGGATTGACGCCCATCTCTTCACATATCTTGAGGTAAAAATCAGGGCTTTTTAACTGTTTATAATGCGAAACGGAAGAAAAAATTCGAACAAAATAAGGTTTGATATCCCGCAATAAGCAATGCAGTAGCTCCAGTGGCGTGCCTGAGGCAACAATCAACCTATATTCACTGGTTAAGAAAGAAAGGACCTCAGTTACCTCAGGATAATAGGCTATCTGACCCTGACAGCTTTGTATCGCCGGCTCAGAAGAACCCAAGCCAAAATAGCTAAACCAGTATTCGATATCATACCACTCAAGTCTCTGGTCACCAATCCTGCCATACTCTTCAGCAATACATTTCTTGGCTTGAGCAAGGTCAAATCCTTTTTTCTGAGCATAAAGCGCAGGGATAGCCTCATGCCATATAGCCTGGCTGAAATCAGGCGTTACCACTGTTCCCTCAGCATCAAAAGAGATTAATTCAATCTGCTTCATTTGAAATACTGATATTATCATGGTAAGGAGGCAAAAGTCCATTTGCCCATTCCCCTTCAATACGCTAAAATACGCGGAATGCTAAGTTACACAGTCACAGAGAAGCTGAGCCAGACCTTTGAGCTAGGTCCTATAAGGCCGCCTAGCGAAGCTTATTCTCTGCTGATAAGAGCAACCAGGAATTGCCCCTGGAATAGATGCCAGTTCTGCCATATATACAAAGGCAGTAAGTTCGGGCTGAGGTCAGTGGAGGAGATTATAAAAGATATTGAGGCGGCTAAGGCCATCAGCGATGGTTTAAAGGAAATAGCCTGGAAGACGGGCCATGGCAACAAAGTAATAGAGGTAGCGGCAATGCTCTCTAATCAACCTCAATATGGACAATGTGCGCGTAATGTTGCCCTCTGGCTTGGGACAGGAGGCAAGTCAGCCTTCCTCCAGGATTCTAATACCTTAATCATGCGTACCCCTGAGCTAATTCAGGTTATTACCTTCCTGAGAAAAACCTTCCCCAACTTAAATAGAGTAACTACATATGCTCGGTCCCATACGGCAGCTAGAAAGTCTTTAGCGGAGTTAAAGGAACTCAAGAATGCCGGGTTAGACAGGATTCACATTGGACTGGAGACTGGCTATGACCCTCTGCTGGCTTATATGGAAAAAGGATGCACTGCTAAGAACCACATTGATGGCGGAAAGAAAGTGAAAGAAGCCGGCATTTCTCTATGTGAATACGTAATGCCCGGTCTTGGGGGCAAGAAAATGTCCCAAGAACACGCCCGGGAAACAGCCAAGGTGCTAAACAAGATTGACCCTGATTATATCAGACTACGCAGCCTCCACATCACTCCCGCTATGCCATTGTGGACCAGGTTGCAAGACGGAGATTTTGAGCTACAACCGGAGGATGAAGTAGTAAAAGAGATAGGTGTTTTCATCGGAAACCTGCAAGTTAACAGCCATCTTAAGAGCGACCATACACTTAACTTATTGATGGAGATCGAGGGCAAAATGCCCGAGGATAAAGAAAAATGCCTCAATATCATAAATAAGTATCTATCTTTGCCAGATGAGGAAAGACTCAATTTTAACTTTGGCAGCAGGGCCGGTTTATACAATAGGCTAGCCGACCTCAATGATAGCTACAAACACGATAAAATAGAACAAGCTATAAAAAACCTCAGAGCACAGGGTAGCAATGTTGAGGAGACAATAATCAAGCTGAAGGACAACTTTCTTTAAGGGGTGGGATAGTGTCAAAAGGATTTGTAAACCTAAATCGTTTCAAGTATGGCCGGGCAATAAAGCGGAACAGCAAACAAAAACTTGATTTGCAGGGCGTCAAGGGAATCAGAGGGAGGAAGGGTAAATCCCGTGGCTAACATAGGTGTACTTACCCTTATCTCTATAATAGTTGAAGTAAGAAACATCGCCGCGATGTTCTGATTTTTGCCGATGGCACGGTAAAGAAGCGCAAAGCTGGCTAGGGGAAAGAATCTAAGCTTATTGATTCAGCCATCCTATTACGCCATAGCCAGGCTAAATGAGCTTGCCGAACAAAAGAGAAAAATTACTTCCTTGATTCACATAATCTGCTAAGGCAAAAATTTATAGTAGCGTGATTTCTTGGTAACGCTCTCAGCTGTGTTTATGGTATTTTCCTTTACATCCATAAATAATTTTAAAAGTTCCCTGGCCGCAAGCAATAGTAGCCAGGCCAGAAATGAGCCAATCATTCCTATTACAATCAGAAAACCACCTTCAATTCCACCCGTGGTAATTCCCCAAACAAGCGAACCAGTAAAGCCGAGCACTAACACTATCCATGCTATGACTCTCAAAGCACTAGTCGCATATTTTATATAATAATACTCCTGTATCTTGCTTACCTTCCACTCTCTCTGCCAAACATCGTGCGTTTTCTTCCCGGGCATCAGTGGCCGCCGTTTTTGAATGAGCTTGTCGAACAAGGAAAAGATTACTGCCTTCACTCACATACCCACCTATGGCATAAATTTATCTCAGCTTGATTTCTTTGTAATGGTAATGCGCTCAGCCGTGTTTCTGGTGTTCTCTTCCACATCCATAAACAGGTAAAGGAGTTCCCTGATGGTAAGTAAGAACACCCAGGCCAAGAAGGAGACGATTACTCCCGCAACAGCCGTCACAACACCTACAACTAAAGTTCCACCTTCAGCGCTACCCGTCACAATTCCGTAAAAAATCGAACCAATAACGCCAACTACCAAGACTATCCACCCCACGACTCTTAAAACCTTGGCTGCAAAGGGTAGAAAACGATACTTTTGCATCTTACCTTCCTTTTGACCTTAAAGTTTTTCAAACAAGATTCTATAGCTGCCTGATTTGTCAAGCACAATAATTTCTGCAAAACATCCTCTACCTCCCTTGCCGGCACTGGTAGCTACCATTTCTGAATGAGCTTGCCATCCTTATCTCTCATGCTTCCTACAACAGCAACTATAAAGTCAACAAAGGCCCAAATCCCTACCGCTATAAGCAATACTAACCCAAATCCGAAAAACCATACGGTCGAGAAACCCACAATGCCCAAGATAAGCATTACGATTGCAGTTTCGTTCTTGCCAATGTAAAATCGGTGTGCACCAAACTCTCCAAGGAAAAAGGCAAGTAAAGTAGTAGCGAGCCTTGATTTGGGTGATATATCCCCTGCTAGCTCCTTCGCTACTCTTGTGCCACATTTAATACATATTTCAGCTAGCGGCACTGTTGTAGCACCACACCCGGGGCAAAAACTGGTACCAGCCATTGGCTTAGCTCCACAATTCATACAAAATTCCGGACTCCCTGTTAACTCCTTGCCACAATTTCTACAGAACATTGTCTCTCCCTAAAAGGCTTTCTTAGCAACCACTATGCCGCCAATAACCTTCAGAAACTCGGACTTTACTCAAATTCGCCTTTCCCCAATGAGACAAATATGATGGCTAATATCGCTAGAATCCAACCAAGCAAAGGCAGAGTAAAAAGAAGTGCGCAAATGGCTCCAGCAAGTGCCAGGCCCCATAATCTCCTTCTCAGGGCATAAATACCACCCACTATGGCTACTACGCTCAGTATAATCCCGGGAATGCCAATAAGTCCAAGCAACCCGACGCCAGGGAATCCCGGAATCATGCCTATTATCGTTCCCGCTATCCCAAGCCCAACTGCAAGCAATATGCCAATCAGCAGTCCTAGTATTCCTGCAATAATAGTCAAAATGCCCGCAGCCGTCGGCTTCCAAGTTTTTTCCATTTTTTATCCCTCCTGGTTTATTCTTCTAAATACGATATAGTTAAAAGTTCTCCTTGTCAATACCCCAAAACCTCAATCACTGCCATAGCAGCAAGTTTGCCTCTTGTAACCAATCCAACGCTGCAACCATCGCACCCTTGCCTTGCCATAATATTAAATTGCCACACCCCTCCAGGCAATCATTTAAAGAGAGCCTACAAGAACGAGGGTATGCGCGACACGTCCACCAAGTATATAATCAACCAGATTATCGCACCTATTCCCAGGCTAATAAGAAACATACGCCACCATAACCCCCAGGCTAATCTCCAGGTTGGCTTTACCTCGTTATCCATCGGCTCTCTCCTTTTCTTATTTTCGTCAAGTTCCAAGCCTCTCAATTGATTGAATAGCTTCTGCGAGTCATTATAATTATAGCTATTACTCGATGTCAATACAGTGAAGTAACTTAACCAAGCTCCTTGACCATATAAGTGCCTTCCAGACCATAACCAAGCGAGCGATAATACTCCTTGGCACCGACACCACTGAGCACCGATAATTTGTCAGCCTCGAATTCCCCTCTGGCGATTCTCTCTGCCTCTCGAAGCAACCTTTCACCGAGACCGTGATGTTGAACGGCTCGCTCTAGCCTCCCCCCCAGGGGAACTTCAGGACCAAAAATGTGGAGCTCCCTAACTACCGCTTTTTCCCCATTTATTCTCAGCCTCAGCAAGCCAAACAAGGTTTCATTCTCATCCTCGTAGGAAAGGAAGACCTCCCTCCCTCCCAAAGTTACATAATCCAGCCTAGTCAACCAGGGCTTGCCCATTGCCCAGCCATCCCTCAGGCGATGCCCATATTCCCGACAACGAATGCAGCTACAGCGAACTCCTGCTTGCCCCATCTTCCTTCTAATAGTTCCTCTGAGCGCTAAGTCTCTGCTCCCGGCAATGATAAATTTGCTGGGAATATCCCGCATCAACCTCGAAATCCTTACATACTTGGGAATTAAGGCTTTAATAGCCATAAGCAAATTAATCATTTCCTCATCATCATAAGGCTGGTAGCGATTATCCCGATACCAACTCTCTAGCTCACTCCCCCTAACTACCAGCGTGGGGTAAAGCTTAAGCCCGTCAGGTCGAAAGCGTTCGTCTTCAAACAATTGCCGCGATAGCTCTAGGTCATGCTCAGGTGTTGACCCCGGTAAACCAGGCATCCAATGATAGTAAACCTTGAAGCCATAATCCCGCAATAGCTTGGTCGCGGAGATAACCTCAGCCACCCCATGTCCCCTCTTTGTCAAACAGTGAACCTTATCGTCCAAAGTCTGTACCCCAAGCTCTACCCTGGTGGTGCCAAAATCAAGCATGCTCCTTATCTCCTCCTCCCCACAAAAGTCAGGCCTAGTCTCGATGCACAATCCCACGCAGCGATGCTCAGCACTTTCATTCAATTTTCTGGCCTCTTCTAAACTACCAGAGGGGATGCCATTCAGAGCATCATAGCAATCCTTAGTAAACTGATACTGATAGTCCCGGGGATAAGATAGAAAGGTACCCCCCATGATGATAAGCTCTACCTTATCCTGAGCATGTCCCATTTCAGCTAATGTCTTGAGCCTGACCTCCACCTGCTTTTTGGCATCAAAGCCACACCTTCGAGCTCGGAGCACCGCTGGAGACTCTACAGTATAGCTCTTGGGCGCCTCAGGAGAACTGGGGCAATAAACACATTTGCCGGGGCAAGGAAATGGCTTGGCCATAACTGCCACCGGGGTTACTCCAGAAATAGTTCGAGATGCTTTCTTCATGCCATCTCCATGAGCATTACACAATAATATGCTAAAGTTTAGCAGAGTGTATCTATGACCACAAATAGAGAGGTTTTCGACCAAATAGCTGAAAGCTGGTATCATGTGAGGCATTGGCCTTTATTAAAAGAAGAGCTAGAGGAACTGGCGGCAAGATGGCAAAGCGGAAAGCTGCTAAATGTGGGCTGCGCTCACGGAGCGGACTTCTTGCCTTTCAGCCCAGGTTTTGAACTCTGGGGAGTAGATTCCTCCCCAGCCATGCTCAAGCAAGCTCTGAGATATTCTGACAAGTTTAAGCTTTATGTCAACTTAATGGCCGCTGATGCCTCGTTTCTGCCCTTCCCCAATAATACCTTCGATTGGGCAATATCAGTAGCCACTTACCACCACATCAAAGGCAGAGAGGAAAGGGGAAAGGCGTTCTTGGAATTAAAGCGGGTATTAAAGCCACAGGGCGAGGCCTTTTTAACCGTGTGGAACCACGGACAACCAGGGTTCTGGTTCAAATCAAAAGAGCGACAAGTCCCTTGGAGGCTAAAAGAAAAAACAATTTACCGCTACTATCACCTTTTCTCTTATGGCGAGCTAAAAAAGCTATTAGTCGAAACTGGCTGGGAAATCATTACTATGTCACCGGAAAAGTCCTACCGTCTCCCGATAAGGAATTTCTCACGTAATATATGCGTTCTGATAAAAAACCAGACCACCCCTCGGGTACCAGCGGTGTAACAATTTAGACTCGCAGCTACGAACCCTTTCGCCCACTGGATGAGTCTTGACCTATCTTCATCCTCCCAGGAAGTCCAGCTTTGATAATGCCAATGAAGACCTCCACCAAGTAAGGGTCAAACTGAATTCCAGCACCTTGCCTAAGCTCTCTTACTACCTCCTCACGAGACAAGGCAGAACGGTAGGGACGGGCAGAAGTCATAGCCTCAAAGCTGTCAGCTATGGCGAGGATGCGAGCTCCCAAAGGGATCTCTTCCCCTTTAAGCCCGTCAGGATAGCCACCACCATCCCACCTCTCATGGTGATGTAAAATGCTACTTACACAGGGAACTAGATTGGGTATGTTACCGATGATATTTGCCCCTAACCTAGGATGAGTCTTAATCGCTTCCCAATTCTCTCCATTAAGCTTCTTCTTTTTGCTAAGCACTTTAGCGGGAATGCCAATCTTGCCAATGTCGTGAAGCAAAGCAGCGGTGCTCACCTTAGATACCTCATCAGGCGATAGTCCAATCGCTTCCGCTAAAGCCCCGGCATAAGTGCTAACTTTCCTAGAATGACCATAGATATATGGATCTCTAGCCTCCACTGCCGAGACTAAGGCATAAATAGAACTCAAACTGTCACGCTTGCCATAAATCCCTTCATCATCCAGCGGCTCGGATGGAATCTTGGAGGAGAGGTAGACTCGATTGCCCCCAGCCCGCTTAGCATAATAAAGAGCATTATCAGCCACGTCAACAAGTTCACCAGCTATCACTCCGTCTATAGGATAGCTAGCCAAACCAATACTGCAAGTCACAGTAATTGCCTTCTTCTCCATCTCCCCAGCAATCTGCTCTCGAACTCGCTCAGCTACGACATAGGCATCATTCCTAGCTGTCTGGGGCAAAATGACAACAACTTCATCGCCGCCATAGCGAAAAGACTGGTCAGCATCCCTGACAGAGCTTTGGATAATTTTACCTACCTGGCTCAGAAGAATGTCCCCGGCGGGATGCCCATATACATCGTTATAGGCCTTAAAGTTATCCAGGTCCAGCATGAATATAGAGAACACATCGCCATAACGAGAATGCCGGGAAACCTCCTCTTTGAGTCGCTCTTCAAAATGCTGTCGATTAAATAGCCCGGTAATCTCATCAACACGAGACTTTTGTTCCAGCCGGGCATACAGTTGAGCATTCTCAACTGGCGCAGCGATCTGCAAAGCCACCTTTTCCAGAAGTTTTATTTGCCTGCCACTGTAAGCGTTAGGTTTGCGACTGGCCAAAATCAGGCTGCCAATAGTACGGTCTGTGACACTCAAGGGCAGGTAAACAACAGAACGAATCCCTAGCTGCAAGTGACTCTCCCAGGTCCAGAATTTGTGGTGTCGTTTCAGATCAGCTTCATATACAGCTTGCTTATCTCGGCATGCATAATCCGTAGCCGTCCCTTCAAGTGGTATCCTCTCATCCAGCTGCCAAGCAGAACCTATGGTGCTGGATAGAGCCAGAAAATAAAGCTCGCTTCCATCAATTAAAGCAATTGTTGCCCAATCAATATCCACCACTTTCTTTAATTCCTGGGCAAAAGCTTCAAATATCATCTGAATACTCATGCTGGAGGTTATGATTGCGGTTAAACGGTTAACCAGGGTTATTTCTTCCTCTTGTTCCCTCAACTGCTCATGGGAATACTCCTTTTCCATGCTCGCTGCCACCTGAGCGGTGATAAACTCCAATAAATCAATATCCTCAACGGCGTAAAGCCTTCCGTCTCGCCTCTCACTTATTGCCAGAACAGCCACAAGCTTCCCCTTGTTCATTAAGGGAACGAATGTCTTTACCCCTGCTAATTGGATTTCTTCTCTCTCCTCCCCCCATATAGATTGGAATTCAGGAAAGATATCGAGATTCCTTTCCGGTAACATGGTGCTTTCGTGCTCCAGCCAGGTCACAACAGGACTATCCGGCCTTAATTTCAACTCCCCCATAGGATTATCCTCCACAGGAGGGTAGGTAAATCGGGCGCTAAAACCTCCGTCTCCAGCCTGAGGCAAAAGCAGACAAGCTCTCTGACAGTCAAGGGACTGAGCAAGCAGTGATATAAATTCGCTGCCCAACTGCTCCAGGGTGGGAATATCGTGTATCTTAGTGATAAACTGAGATAACTGCCTGCGATAGGAGTATCTTGCCCCGATAAAGGCTTCCTCCACCTTCTTTCGCCAAAGGCCATGCACCTTGTGAACACAATACAGGGTAGCGGGAATTCCCAGACCGATGGTTACCGCTAAAGAGGCAAAGTTAAGCTCAAAGCCGACGAACCGGTGAGCGAGCCAAAAAAACAGTACCACCATGCCAACACTACCGCCATAGAGGACTACATATATAAGGGCTTGGCGGAATACAACCCTGACATCCAGCAGACGGTGGGTCACAACGGCGTAGGTTAATACACAGGCAACGACAAGGTTGCCAATATGGGGTATAGGAAATCCGCCTCCCCGGGGACTAATGGAGCTAAAAATGAACACCGTTAGGATAAAAATAGCACTAATTAAATAAACAGTTTGATTACGCTCCTCTGGGTTGGGTGAGAGCCTATACTTTTGTATTAAAGAATACACATCCTTGGCGCCTGCTGTGAAAAGAAAAAGTAAACCTATAGCAATAATCCAGGGGCCATAATCAATAATGATGCCGCTGGCAGTGACTTCAACACTCTGGGGGATGTAGCCCAACGCAGCCAGGACAATGGTGGCTATTAGGAAAATATAAGCCAAGGGAATCTTGATGCGTTCACGCTGGTAGAAAGAGCAGACAAAATAATGAAGTTGGACTAGCATCCAGATGGTAATACAAAGGATAACTTTAACTTCAAACAGGTTATTTTGAAGTAACAAGCCGCTACGACTGAGGAAGGTGTTGAGGCTCCAGAGTACGGCAGGAATCAGAAACAAAAGAAAAAGCCTTTGCCTTCGTTGCCATGGCCGGTTGGATAGCAAAATACCAAATAAGGGGATATAAGCGATGGTGGCAATTAAGGGAACAAAAACTTCGACATTCATAATATTACCCTTATATAGTCAAGCACATAAATTCCGACACAATTTTACCTGTCATTCTGAGCCCCTCCCGGGGATTTCCTCGTCCCGATAAATCGGGACTCGCAATGACTGTTGTGTCACCATTTCTGTAAATCACCTTCATATAAAGCTATTATTGACATAAATTCGTAAACTGTCAAGAATGACTATGGTAATCCCCCAAAGGTACAGGTGTTCTCAGTCACGGCTCTCTCAGCATAAGGCAAGCTTGGAGCTTCGTCTTTATCATTCCTCGCCCCGACTTGTCGGGGCGAGGAATCTGCAAAGGGCTTAGAGTGATAAACGAAAGGGCGAGGTTAAAACCTCGCCTTCCTTGCCTTGGCAGGGCATCCTGCTTTTCTCTAAACTATGCTAGTGTCATCGAGCAGCCGCACGTTCGGCTTCAGTTACCGGCGCAGCCTCCACCACAACCTTGGGAGCTCCCAGCAGGGAAAGCACCTTATCTGAAGGGTTAATATGCGGCGGCTTGATTGTGCCTAAATCAGCGCCCTCAGCCTGACGCTGAGAGATGTATCTAGCAAAAGCACCCTGAGGGAGAAAGGTAACCTTTATAGGCTTTAAACCAAGCATAGTCTCCGGGTCACTATAGGCACTGTACTGGTTATAGTGATATATACTATCCAGTTTTTGCAGCTCGCCATATACTGTTGCTGCTACAACTTCTTCGCTGGCAACATAATTATCTTCGAGTTCCAGATAGAGATGTAATATTGCCCTGTCTCCGATTGTCTCTTTACACGCCGTCCAATTTTTATAAGGAATGCCGCTGTTCTCAATCGCTTCCCAAATCACCCTTTCTGTCAGACGCCCAAATCCGGAAATATCGATACGGTCATCAGCCCGGCTATAAAACACCATCTGCGGGATATCAATGTTCAGCTTCTCGTTTCGCAGCGAAGTTATTCTTATTATATCGCCAATCCTATACCTGACAAAGGCCCCACCGTGAAAGTTGGTAAGGACTATCTCATAATTCTCACCAGCCTTTACCTCATCCAGTAAAACAGTTTTCGGCTGGTAGGAATGGTCTAATTGCCATTTGAACCACTCCCTTTCGGGAATGAACTCAAAGAAGTTTAGATTGGAGATAAAAGTCAAGCCTTCGTAATCCCACGTTTGTAGAGTGCAATGGCCTCCTTCACAACTGGCATAATGCTCGAGAGGGCATCTACCCCATAATTCCTCCACTCTTTTCTTGAAAATTGTGGCATCGCTACCACCACATACTATCCCTTGCACTGTCCACAGGTCTTTGGGCAACAGCGAGCGGTGGGCCAGCTTGCTCCTAACTAGTCCCCTGGCTATTCGAAATAATGCCCCGGGATGAGCTAATAAAAAGCGGATGCTTATATTTCCCGCTCGCCTCTTAATTTGCTCTCCGGCATAGACTAATGCCGAAGCTATGCCACCGAAACCGTCAAGGCCACGGTATAGAGCTTCCTCGAAACCAAGCTTTATGCACTGTTCAAAAGGTAGCTCTCCTCCCCTGGAAGGCAACAAGTCGCAGTTGATTGCTTGTTTTGTTACGTAAGCTAGAAAACCCGTCCCATACTCCGGAGGCCCTAGAGTGTGCAGCACCTTAAAATGCTCCTTAAGCTTGGAGAGATCGCCTCTACTATTGCAGCCGGAAAAAATAATCTCGGCTGCCAATACCTTCTCCGCTTCACGAAGAAAGTGCACCGACAAAGGTACCCACTTAACATAGGGTTTTTCAGACGTACCTGAAGTTCTCACCCACCTGGCAACCTTGGCTGGTAATACATCTTCCTTTCTTGCTATAAGTTCAGGGCAATAATCATCATAGGTAGTTAATGGCACCTGTTCCCGGAATTCCTCCACACTGGTAGGCATAGCACCGTGCATCACCTTCCTCCCCAGCTCACAGTTCTTTAATAGCTCAATTTGCTCCAGAAGCAAGCTCTTCTGGATAGCCATAAATTGCTCCAGACTGAGGTCAATGAAGCCACAGCACATCTGCCATAACTCTTCTTTTCTGCCCTGCCGCAATAATTCAATTGGCCTTGTCATGGCGGATCTACTCATTTTTTAT
>Ga0209635_10002005_pt1 | contig 15452 bp, 9 predicted proteins | sample DeeMarSWOR230_32_FD_187463 | JGI IMG/M metagenome (GOLD analysis project Ga0209635, IMG submission 187463) | Marine sediment microbial communities from White Oak River estuary, North Carolina - WOR-2-30_32 (SPAdes) (version 2) | ecosystem: Environmental > Aquatic > Marine > Intertidal zone >... | reverse complement strand
TTATTATACAGATATTTTGATTCAATGAAGTCAAGCTGTTTCATGATGACCGGATTGGGGGCAGCGGCGATGAACGCCCTTTTAACAAAGCGGGAATATTCTGCCAGATATTCCTGAGCCAGATAACCACCTCCTGATCTGCTAAATATGAATATTTTTGTATCCACACTATCTTTAAAAAGATCCTGTCGAATATGTTCAATATCTTCAATAACCTGTTTGGATGACAGGACCCGATACGCTTTTTCCCAATTAACCGTACTATCAGCATTTTTTAATTCTATATATGAATATTCTCTGCCCCGGTGTTGATAACGAAGCACATTAAAATCATTAAAAAATTGATATGATTTAGCCAGTTCATCTACTTTACCGGGAAGTCCGTACTGTTGCTGACTGTCCTGAAAGAAAAATATGGTCGGTCTGCTATTGCTGAAGTTCGAACTGAGCTGGTAATAAAGAAAAAATGTTCCTCCATCAGGATTCTGGTAATCTATTGGCACTGCAATATTTCTGTTGTAGAAATCTTCTACGGGGTATTTATGATCCTGGGAATATAAATATCCAATTAAAAGAATGAACACAAACACCATGAATCGAAAAGGACGCATTTTTCCTCCTTTATATTTATTATTCATAAAAACAGAAAGATGGATTTAAGCCGTGCTATCACAATCGCAAAAAGCAAAAATAACCGGGAAATCTATGGTGAGAACTGATCACACAGGCCACATTTAATATCAGCTAAATATAGATATGCTGTTCTTCATCAAGAAACCAAAACTTTCATTTTTACCCCATCATGGATAATGGTATAGCGATCTTGCTTCAAGCGGCATAGGTTATGTGAGGATAGTTATATTTTTAACAAAAAAAATTAAAGAAATCTAAACAAACCGTGAGGTCCAGGAACTTTTATCCACTTTAAAAAAGCACTCTTTGATTATGGGTAAAATTCTATAGGATAATTAACTATATACGATTTATGCCTGTTATCCAATCTCTGCTAATCTATTTCCAGGGATTTGTTCCGTGCAAATATTCAATGCCTCCCTATTCCTCAATGCACGAATAACATCTTCCTGGTCTGTTGAAATTCTTCTGCTTTAAAATGGTAGAAATAGACCCCACTTGCCAGCATATTACCTCGATTATCTTTTCCATCCCAGCGAATAGTGTGGTAACCTGGTTCGAACGGCACATCAACAAGTTTTTTAACTTCCTGACCGCGAATATTAAATATTTTCAATACTACCTGAGTAGTTTTTGGAAGTTCAAAGCAGATATTCGTTTCAGGATTAAAAGGATTTGGAAAGTTTTGATGTAAAACAAAGTTCCGAGGAATAGTGGCATTCTCATCTTTCGATAAATCCATTACACTCCCTAAATCCAATACGCTGATTCCACCATAGGTCGAGAACCAGGCATATTGATTGGAAATATACAAATCTGTAACCCAATTATGGAGCAGGCCATTCGATTCATTCAGAACAATTTTTTCCTGTTGATCTTTGATATTAAAAACCTTTATTCCCTCGTCAGGAATAATGACCCACAGTAAAGAACCATCAAGAAACATTTTATCTGCGCTATGATTAATGAAAGTATCAAAAGTCAAATTGCTTTTAGAAAACTTTGAAATAACACCACCACTGCATAACAAATAATCATCAAAATCGATTAGAGTTTCAATCGCACCTGTATAGCTACCTATATTCATTTTTCTTACCGCCAGTGTCATCAGGGTATTTCTATCCAGCTTAACAACTCCACTTATTAATCCGCCCTCCTTTTCTTGGCCTCGAAAGCTGAGCCAGACAACATTATTATCGAGAATTAAACTTGTGATTCTGGGCGATCCGAAAGTATTTAAATCATCAGTCAAATTCTTAAATATGGACTGCCCGGTTTGTATGTCTATTTTATAAAGTCCAATATGTCCACTGGCCCAAACATATTGATTGTCAGGCACAACAAAATACACCCTTTTCCCGCTCAAATATGTATCCAATAGAGACAGGGTTTGAATATCATAACAAAAAAGGCCCTGATCTGTACTCACCCATAATTTATCTTGGTCCATATCTAAAGCCCGAACACTGGCAGTTGAATCGGGTAAAGCCTCCACCGAGAACACGGGCAAATCACCCTGTTCTATGACAATTAAGTAGTTTTTCGAACCTGCAAAGGCTTTGTGCCCATTCGTGATAATTCCATAACAATATTGGCCAGGAAGAAAAGGTGCGGTTATTTCTTGAAGCTGCAAAACAGATTTTAAAGTTTTGTAAAAATTATTCCCTTTAATGATATAAACATATTTGGAATCAACTGCCAGACTGGCATTAGAATAATGATAAGGCAGGTGAAGCTGATTTAGTAGCCCACCCGAATTTATATCCACCTGAAAGAGATATTCCTCTCCATTTGATGATAATCCAATGCACCATACAGATGAATTATCACTTACTACCGCGCTGGGACTATATATTATTTTATATAAAACAACCGAGAATTTGTGATCTATTTTATTAAAGGTGAACAATCCACTATTGGCAGCTATCCATATAATATCGCCTGTTTGGGTGAGTTCTCTAAAATAGTTGCCTCCCGAATATTCTTTGACCTGGAAGTTAGAAATTACATAATTACTTTTATCAAAACTTGATAAACCACCTGTCTCAGGAGGCCATATATAAACTCCCCCAAAACCTGTAGCAAGCCATAGATAATCATCACTACTTATAATATCAAAAATATAATTTTCACCCAGACCATCTGCCATAGTATATCTCTGTAGTACGTCAAGCGAGGACCTATCAACCTTTAGAAAACCAAAATCAGATCCAATCCAGACTACCTCGGCTTCAGGATAAAAGGAATATACCGTTGAATAATAATCTGAATGAGAGGGATCAAAGGAGAGTTGTAAAAATGGGATTATCTTTCCACTGCCTAAATCGAACAAATTGGCTCCTGCACTCTCGGTACCTATCCAAACCTGATTCTCCTCCACAAATAGACTGGTACACCATATTTTCGACAATCCATCGGCCGTGGTGTATGAATCCCATGAATCTGTTACACTGTGATATCTTTTAAGACCACCGGAACCGGCAATCCAGATATCGCCTTCCCGGAAAGAATCAACTACTATGGTTCTACCTTCCAAAGAAGTTAAATTATGCCAGATTAAATTTGTTTGAGAAAAAATAGGAGATGACATATTTAGTAAAAGAAATAAGGTAGATAAAAGATATTTTATCATATTAATCATCCTTTAACTGCCTGACCGGTTACAACCCAGCTGCGCCAAATGCCTAAAGGATATTTTAAGGATCAGACATTATACTTCTATTCATTCTTGATATTTCTATCCCTGAGAATAATCAAGATGGTACCTATTACGCCTGCCAGGATGAGTCCTATATCTTCGAAAATTCCCTTATATACGGCTAAAATGCCCATAATTGCGACAATGCAAGGAACAATCAAGTAGTATTTTGGAAATTTTTTATCGGTCATTAAAAATATACCAAAGGTGAAAATGGTAGTGGGGCAAGGAACCAAACCGAAGGGAAAAAACTTGGGATAAACATGCCCTAAGGAATAGCCAAGTAACTGGTAACCAAGCATGGCATAGACCACGAAAATAATACCAATAATTGAATTGAAATTACCACGAAAACCGATTGAAATATTCGACTTAAAAGCACCAATCAGGAATAATAATCCCTGTATAATACAGAAAGCGCCAAAAAGATAGGCAAATGTATAAGTTGGCGCCCAGAATATCGGGCAGAACACGATTCCATTCCAGAACCAGTAGAAGGACAAGATCACCAGCACAATTTTGTTAGAATATTTGGGTCTTTTGATCGAGAAAAACAGGGCTATTATTCCCAAGAGATAGGCGAATATTTGCAGAGGCCAGATGGATAAATTATAACACTCTAAAACCGTTAAAAATTCTTCCAGAATAATTGAAAACATTTTTACCTCCTTAAAATATGATTTTTCTTTAACCGCCGTAATATATAAGCAGACAGTTTATTGGTATGTACAGTGCTTATAAAACAGATACTTATATAAATATTTATGGTTTTTCACAATAATGAATACTTGAATTAAAGAAAATTGCATTTAACTCATTTTTTATACCTTAATAATGCATCAAAATTATTGAATATAGTCTAACCAACTAGCATAATACAGGTCATTTTATTAACTATTTTAGGGATTGAGTTAGTATAATATTATTTCGTTCCCAAATTGACAATGATCATTTCTATCTTCAATAAAAGATATCTTTTCTTGGTTACTTTTTGACGGACCAAAAAGTAACCAAAAAGTCCTCCGGCGAAATAAACTCGTCCGGCAGTTGCCGGACTCAAACAGAATTTCGCCGGTTAAAAACTCACTCTCGTATACAATTTTTTAGATACCCATTTTTGTGATGAACCATATTTATAAAGATAGATGAATAAAATCAGTTCATCCTGGCGTTAAAATTACCTTTCAACCATTCCCTAATTCCGATTTCCCATAACGATGACTATAAATTCAATACACCAAATGTAATAATGATGTGGAAAACCGGATTGGATATTTTCCATATTTATTTCTTATACAATTTTCCCTGTAAAGCAAAACCTGCAAAAAACTGATTCCAATATTAACAGATACTCTAACAATTTACAAAATTCTGGGAATTTATCAATAGCAACAGGGGAAGAAAATTAAATTTCTTTAGAATTGTCTCATGAAAGCCAAATTTTAAGGCTATCTAAATTTAGGCATATCACAAACCTTTACTCCTAAGCGATAGACCGCTAAAATCCCATCTTAGTTCATTTTTTAGAGTAAAAAAATGTGGCAATTTGACAGGAATAGCTAAAATAGCCAGTTACCTTATAACAATCAACTCCCGTACATGACTTTTTTTACACAAGCCCATCATTCATTGCAGGGTAAATTTTTCTATGGACTTTGCCACAGGAAGTGTATTAAATTTGGAGTGATTTTTGGTTTTATTATTTTTTATGAAAATTTCAAATAAATATTTTTTTCTGTTAATTCTTACGGTCTATTTTATTCTTTTCTCTCCCCTGGCTTTCCTTCCTAATCACGGCCCGACTAACTCTCTTGCTTTCGGAAATGATATTGAGAAGAATAAGATCTTTTTTACCGTATTTCAGGATGACACCACCTTAAATTTTCTCCCCGATAAGAAAACCATTTATCAAACATATTCATCCCAGCGATATGAAGAATTCGTTCTCAAGAATTTTGGTATACTTCACCTTAATAATTTCAATATTTTTTACACCCAAAATCTTCACTTCCCCTTCATCAACACAAAAATTTCCTTCAGTCAATATACCGCAGACCACTGATTTTCCAGCCTCCCCATAACAGGCTTCTGATTGATTCTCCGAATAGTATCCCTTTTACAGGATTTATGGTATTCGAAAACTGACCAATTGATCAAAGACATACTAACAGAGAATACCATCAATCGCAGTTCAGCAGTGAAATCAGACCAATAGATAGCCTGTTTCTATAGTGCTGTTTTATCCGTATTGAAAAGACATTTATATAAATAAAGGAGAAATGAACATGTTTGGAATAGGTCCCACAGAATTATTAGTGATATTTCTGGTTATTTTTTTGCTTTTCGGGGCCAAGCGATTACCGGAACTGGCTCGCTCCCTGGGAAGAAGTATGAATGAGTTCAAGCAAGGCTTACACTCCACCGTATCGGAGATAGAAAGAGAAATTGAACAAGACAGAAGCCAGGATGAAAAGCCAAAATCCCGGCAGGGATGATCACGAAAACATCCCAGAGCAATAATACTTGAATATATGATTTAGAAGAAAGGATTAAAATATGCGATTATTTCAGAATACCCGCTATAATTTTATGGCGGTAAAAAATATGGCCTTAACCTGTTCATTGGTAGTCATTTGCACAGGCCTCTTATCACTGTTTTTAAAAGGCGGACCTTCTTATAATATTGATTTTTTAGGAGGTACCGAGTTGCATGTTAAATTTCAGAAGCCGGTAGAAGTTCAGAAGATGCGCGATGTTTTGATCTCCATGAATTACCCGGTTGCCGAAATAAAACAGTACGGCAGTAATACTGAATTTCTGATACGTTTCCATATGGCTGAGAATGAAGAAATGAGTTCCCAGCAGGTAATCAGCCAGATGCAGAAGGCATTTACCGATAATACCCCGGAGCTGTTAGCCAGCGATGTTATAGGACCAAAAGTGGGAGAAGAGTTACGCATATCGGCCGTGTGGGCAGTGGTTTTTACCCTGATATTGCTATTAATATATATCGGAATCAGGTTTGATTTTATATTCGGGGTAGGAGCAATTATCGCCTTGGTTCATGATGTTATTATAACCTTGGGTTTTGTCTCGCTCTTCAACATAGAGGTAAGTATTGCGGTTGTGGCAGCTTTTCTGACTCTGGTGGGGTACTCGCTGAATGATACTATTGTGGTGTTCGACCGCATTCGAGAAAATATCAAAGTGCATAAACATGAAGCCCTCTCCATTGTAAACCTGGTTAACATGAGTATCAATGAAACATTGAGTCGTACTATTGTCACCGGTCTTACAACCCTGATTGTTATCGTGGTCGGTCTGTTATTCGGCGGAGAAGTTCTGCGAGACTTTTTCCTCTGCCTGTTTATTGGAATCCTGGTGGGTACCTATTCATCAGTCTTCATAGCTGCGCCGGTGGTGGTGGGATGGTATGCCAAACGCAGTCATCTCAAGATTAAAACAGGTATAAATCAGAAACTGGATAAAATACCACCGCCCAGGAAGCTGTTAAGTGATGTAAAAGTGTCTTAAGATATTAAAAAAGGAGGATATAAATTATGGAAAAGCTAATCTATCGTCGAGAAAAAGATGATTACAATCCCCAGATCAATATAAAGAAATTGGAAGAGAACAGTCCCCATCATTTGCCTGATCTGGAATCCCTGGTGAACCCCAAGCAACAGCGCAGGATTATTAAGAAAGTATTTCATAATAATGAAATAGACTTTCAGATCTTCTTTAGGAAGCTCAGATCATTAGCCAGTTGGAAAGCAGCTTTTCAGCTGGTGGAAGAGGAATTGCGCCAACGACGCATATCATCAACTTCGGGGGGAGCAACCCTGCTGATTAATATTATTTACCGGCATTATTTCCCTCACGATCTGGAGGTAAAGATAGAATAAGATTTTCCCGTTTATGAGAGCATTGATAGAGATCGGTTGAGCGATTTTTTTTAGCAGTAGTATAATTACGTGCCGGGCAGGTGGATTGTTTCTTGTTTATCAGGAAAGATATTCCGTCTATTCGAAGCTGTTTTCTGCCAGGCAAATATTCTGAGCAGCGTGCCGTAAAATCATGCTGGTATCTGTTGATCTGGTTTCCATGGTTACTTTAATAATCATTTTTCTTTAGTTTATCAGCTTCTACAGATATAGAAATCGCCCGGGAAGGGCATTAAAGGTTGGTTATAACATAAATGAATACTTTAAGTTGATAAGTAGTAAAGACAATTCTTACCAGGGTGTTTATCGATAAAATTCTGTTTTCAGGTTATGTTTCTTAATGAGATACTGCAGGCTTTGTCTGGTGAGATCCAGTGATTTAGCGGTCTGGGAAATATTAAATCTATTGTTTTTCAAAGCTTCTAATACCCGTTCCTTTTCCACTTGCGAGAGATATTTTTTTAATGAAACATCTAGTGATTTTCCAATGCGATCGTGGTCGGTTTTTGAGAAGAAATCAGGGAAATCCTTTAGAGCAATCTTGCCACTTTTTGAGGTATTCAGGGTATAAATCCGGTAAATAATACTTTCAAGCTCTCTTATATTACCTTTAAAATCGTATTTTTTAAGAAGCGGGAATATATCTTCCTGAATTTCAATAACTTTTGGAATTCCATGCTTGCTGGAAAATTTATTAAGAAAATATTTTATTAAAAAGTCCAAGTCATCTATTCGGTCCCGCAAAGGAGGTAAATGAATATTTAAAATATTTATTCTATGAAAAAGATCTTTCCTGAACTTGCCTGATCCCACCAAATCCTGGAGATTTCTATTGGTAATAGCAACAACTCGTACATCTACCTTACATAATTTCTGGCTGCCAACTGGAAAAAATTCCTGATTCTCAATAGCTCTCAGTAGTTTTGCTTGGGAAATAACATCAATCTCTGATATTTCGTCTAGCACTAAGGTTCCATGATGAGCTTTTAAAAAATGACCTTCTCGATCTTCATTTGCACCGGTGAATGCACCTTTTTTGTATCCAAAAAACTCCGATTCGAATAATGTAGAATTGATTGAAGCACAATTTACAATATGGTAGGGTTCTTGCCTCCTTGCACTATTAAAATGAATTAATCTCGCAAATAAATCTTTACCGGTTCCTGTTTCGCCAGTTATCAGTATATTTTCAGAAAATGAAGCAATTTTTTTGGCTATCTTAAATTTTTCCATTAATAAAGGATGACTTCCTATAATAATTGGAAATTGTTGACTATTTTTTTGTCTAAGAAGTTCGGGGAAATAAAATTGATCCATAAAACGTTTAATAAGTTGTGAAACTGAATGATTCAAAGCCGGTAAATAAATCCAATGAAAGTCGGAATCTCGGACCAATTGATTTCTGCTACTATCTGAAAACAGAATTTTAAGCGTATTAGGTAGTCTGATATCCAGATTTCTGATAAATTCTTTTTTATTATATGAAGGAAAGTTCAGATGTGACAATATCATAGAAAAACAAAGTTTATTCAAATCATCATACAGCTCTTCTGGATAATTATAAGTAATTATATCAAAATATTGAGATAAGTCTTGGGAAATCTTTTCACTAATATTTTTATCTGACTCGATATATGCGATCGGTTTATCCACAATTGACCTTTAGTTTCATCTAAAATATTGGATATGTATATGATTTTTCATTCATAATTATTTGCATAGAGTCTCGGTATATATTTTAAACTAAATGTTTCTGGAGGGACTCTCCATCGTACGAAATGGTACTGTCACCTACTGTAATTCTCTGAATGTTATCAATTCTATTTCAGCAGGGAGATTAAAGTGGTTCTTTAATTGTTAATTAAAATAATTCTATTGTTACGATTATATTAGGTTCTTTAGTAATATTCTCATTATTAATTAAAAGGATTTTAGTTCAATTGACTTAAAATATTATATCATAAATTTTACCTTCAAATTCACATCAACTCAGGTCTTAATAATTCAATACAATAAGAATTATTTATTTTATTAGCTTATGAAAGCTAAATGAAATTTAAATATCAAAAAATGTACCAAAGAAATAATTGAGAATGGAAAGATGCTAAAAGGCAGAAAAAATTGATGAAATTTTTATTTATGTTGGATAAGTTACTATTTTATATAATTTTATCAAATCATCCACAAGCTACTGTTCATCAGGTAAGCTTTCTATTCATATAAGAAAAAGTGTTCATTTTAGTACAACTGTTCAATTTCAAACAAAATCTTTTATTTAATTTATTGTTTTATTTATATTTATTTTGAATTTCTCTAATCTACGAATTAAAGATAATCTAGAAATCCCAAGAACTTTCGCAGCCCTTGTTTGATTGTAATGGGATTTTTTTAATGCATTGAGAATAAGCATTTTTTCATTTTCTTCAATGTTAAAGCAATCATTAATAACCGAAACACTTGTGTTTTGATCAACGATCAAAGGGAAATCTGATAAATTCAGTTTTGAATTATTTGAAACTAAAAGTGCCCTTTCTACCATATTCTGTAATTCTCTCACATTTCCGGGAAAAGAATATTTTTTCAACCTTTTTACCACATTTTGATCTATTTCCGGAACAGCACGATTTTTCCTGCTGGTAAAAAATTCTGTAAAATGTTTAAGTAAAGGCTCAATGTCTTCTGGTCGTTCTCTTAGTGGTGGAATATTTATCTGGAAAGTATTAATACGATGATAAAGATCCTGTCGAAATCTATTTTCCTTTATTAAACTACTAATATCTTTATTTGATGCAGATATAATCCTTACATCAACTTTGATTGTTTTAGAGCCACCTATAGGTTTTATTTCCTTGTTTTCTATAGCCCTGAGTAATTTCCCTTGAAGAATTAACGGCATATCAGCGATTTCATCCAGAAACATAGTCCCTTTATTCGCCATTTCAAAATAGCCTTTTTTATCAGATTTTGCGTCAGTGAAGGCACCTTTTCGGTAACCAAAAAATTCACTTTCTAATAATGATTCCGGTATTGCTGCACTATTTACCGTAGCAAAATTATAATTACACCTGATACTAGAGTGATGAATGATATGAGCGATAATTTCTTTACCTGTACCATTTTCTCCTGTAATTAAAACATTTATATCATTATCTTTACCTGCTAAGATTGCTAATTGGAGCACTTTTTTCATTTGGGGACTTTTCCCAATGACTTGTCTATTGATACTCCTCTCTAACGTTAGATTAATAAGTGAATTCTTATTCTCTGATTCTTCTAATCTTTTTTGTAGATCTAAGTAGCGTTTAGTACGAGAAATTGCAAATTCCACATCTACAAGACTAAAAGGTTTCTTTATAAAATCCACGGCGCCATATCTTAGTCCTTCAATGACAGTATCAACTGTGCCGTATCCACTTATGAGAATAACTTCAACATCTGGACAACTCTTTTTAATAGCTTTTAGAAGTTCGATTCCACTAAATTCAGGCAGAACCACATCAAGAATACAGATATCAATATTTTCTTTCTTAACAATTTTCAATACTTCTTTAGGATTTATTACAGGGAAGGGCTTATACTTTTTTTCTAAAAGGAAATTAGCAATTTTTTGGGTGGTAATCAAATCATCATCGGTAATTAATATTTTAAGGAGGTTATTTTCCATAAATATATAAATAAAGTTTGATTATGAAGCTTGCAATAATTCTATTTTATCATGCACAGGTACCATAATTGTTGCTAATGTCCAACCTGTTCTTAAGCAATCAATATCAATTTGACCTCCCATTTCTTTAATAATGCCATAAGAAATTGATAAACCTAAACCTTGACCTTCACCAAATTTTTTTGTTGTGTGGAAAGGTAAAAATATTTTAGATTTATGTTCTTCTGGAATACCCACTCCATTATCCCAAACTTCCATATACACATGTTTGCCCTTTGGATAACTTTTCAAGATAATTTCCTTTTGATATTCCGAATTTACCAGTTGATCTTTTTCCGTTAACGCATCACGTGAATTTAACAGTAAATTTAATACTACTTGCTCATACTTAAAGGAATTACCAATGACAAGAGGTAAATTGTCTTTAAGTTCTAAATTAACTTTTATTCCGTGTTTTGAAAACTGTTTTCTTACCATATTGTATGCATCATTAATACTTTTATTTATGTTAAATGTCTCACAGTATTCCTCTCGCTGGCGACTAGAGAACAACCGAATATGTTCAAGGATATAACGAATACGATCGATCAATCCATATATTTCCAATACATTTTTATGGATCTCTTTATTTTGTTTAGAATTTTCAACATTTTCCATTTCGATATTTTCAACACATAGTATAATATTTTGCACTGGTTGATTTATCTCATGGGCGATTCCAGCCGCTAATTCTCCTAAAGAAGTTAGACCTGCTTGATGAGAAATAATTTGCTGTTGTTCACAATGCTTTGCAAATGCTTCATTCACTTTTTGTTGAAGGAGTTGATTTAGTCGCTTTTTTTGTCTATAGAGTAAATATATAAAAACACTAATTAAGGTAACAATAATGAATAAAAGAAAGAATCGTGATTTATATAATTTTTGTTTCTCTATTTCAAGTTTGTATATCTCATTATTTTTTTGCAACAATTCCTTCTCGCGTTGTTCCCTTTCGATATGATAAGATACTTGCAAATCAGTAATGTCATTTTGAATATTTAAGAAAAGAGAATCTTTTAAATCAGTATACTTGTGGTGAAATTCTAGGGCTTTGATATAATTACCTGTTTGCTGATAATAATGAGACAAAGATAAATAATTATTTTTAACAAGATCTTTTGAACCTATTTCTTGGGCTAGTTCTATACTTTTTTGAAGATAATTATATCCCTGCTGGTATTCACCTTGTTTAAGATACAATTCTCCCATATTCAGAAATATATCTGCCTGTAACCAACTGTGGTTTTGCTCTTTTGCAATTTTCAAAGCATTTTGATAATAAGATTTAGACAAATTATAATCATAAATAGACTTATATATATTACCTATATTACTTAATACGAACGAAATACCTAATTTATAATCAATTTTTTCGTAAATATTTAATGCTTTATTAGCATATGTCAAAGAAGAATCAATTAGAGATATTGAATTAAACAGTTTAGCAAGACCATTCGAAGTAACTGCAATCCCAAAAATATATGATATTGAACTTGATAACTTTAAAGATTCATAATAATTTTCTAAGGCTTGATTATAATTTTTCAATTCAAACATAATTTCTGCCATTTGGAAATGATTATTTGCTAAGAGCCATGTATTTTTTTCATCAGATAAATTGGATAAAGCCTTATAATTATATTCAAGTGATTTATTGTAATTAGCTAGAGATATATGCAGAAGACACAATGATTGAAAAGAACTAACCATCCCAAATATATTCCTACTCTCTTTAAAATAATTCAAAGCTTTAAGTGCATAATAATGTGAATGATTAAATTGACTTGAATTATAATAGTAAGTTGCAAGATATAATAAACATAAAGCCATCCCAAGTGTATCTCCCTTTATTTCATAATATTTTAAAGCTTCTTTAGTTTTTCTAATCGCTTCATTAGATTTGCCTTTTAACTCCATAACAAATGAAAAATCTAAAATAGATTTAGCAATTAAGCTAGAATCCCTAAGTGTTTCTGCTATTTCAAGCTTTTCTCTGCAATAGCATAATGCTGAATCTGAGGAAATATTTATCGATTCATTAAAAATCTCTTGATAAAATTCATATTTTTTTATTCCCGAAACTTTAGAAGCCTCAAATTTAAGACTGTCCATTATGGTATTTGCGAATAAAATAATTGGATTAAAAAGAAGTATCAGAATTATTAACCACATTTTTTATTCCTTCATAGAATATAGAAATATTAATTAATATTTTTGAATTATAAAATTGGTATTTTATTAGCTGATATTTAAAAGTAAAAGTTCCTCCCTTTAATTACTAAATTTGTTTTTTTTATAATGCTAAAATAGATCAAAAAGGGAAGGACCTGTGTTATAAAAGTAAGATTAAAAGTCATTAATTGCAAGGAAATTCCTCCCCAGGAAGTTGGATCTTCGATTTATCATTATAGCTGGATATCGTAGTAAAATTGAAAGTTTTATACGTTTGATTTCGCAAAAATCATCTACAAATAAGTTATAAACTCTTTTATTGCACTTTCTCAATAAAAGCACACCTTAATGACATAAATCATTTTTAAACCCATTCATTTTCTATTCCCTAATGCTCTCTGTAAAAAATCACTATATTTGAACACAAATATGGATATATAAATTATTATTATCAGCAAATCATGGAAAGATCAGGAAAACAAGAGATTGCCATTTTCTGGTTCCGGCGGGACCTAAGACTGGAGGATAACTGCGGACTCTACCAGGCCCTCAAAGACCCCCGGCCGGTACTCCCCCTCTTTATCTTCGATAAAACCATCCTGGATCAGCTGGCAGACAAAACCGACCGAAGAGTGTCCTTTATCCAGCAACAACTATCCCGGCTGCAGGAAACCTTGCGCCAGCATAACAACACCCTGTTAGTAGAATATGGTGAACCCCGGCAGGTCTGGAAAAAACTCCTGCAAGAATGGCCTATCAGGGCAGTATACAGCAATGCCGACTATGAACCCTATGCCCGGCAACGGGATGAACAGATCTCCCGGCTACTGAAAGACCAGCAAATCGATTTTCAGCTTTTTAAAGACCAGGTTATTTTCCAGAAAGAAGAGGTTTTGAAAAAAGATGGAAAACCCTATACTATCTTCACTCCTTATAAGAACAAATGGCGAGATAGCCTCGCAGACATGCACTTGGAAGCCTATCCCAGCGAAAAATATCTTCACAATTTCCTGAAAATGCCTCCGCATCAATCGCCTTCATTGCCAGAAATCGGTTTTCAGGCATCCAATTCATCCTTTCCCTCCAGGGAAATAAAAAGGGAAATCATTGAGAATTACCATCGTACCAGAGATTTCCCGGTCCTGGAAAACGGTACCAGTCGCCTGGGCGTCCACCTGCGCTTCGGAACCATCAGCACTCGCCAGCTGGCCAGACTGGCCAGAGAGCTGAACAACACCTTTTTGAATGAACTGATCTGGCGAGAGTTCTTCATGATGATTCTCTATCATTTTCCAGAGGTGGTAGAGCACCCCTTTAAAAGGAAATACCAGAATATACAATGGAGTGATAATGAAGATCATTTTCAGAAATGGTGTGCGGGACAGACCGGCTTCCCTCTGATAGACGCCGGAATGCGCCATTTAAACCAGACCGGGTACATGCACAACCGGGTGCGAATGATCTGCGCCAATTTTCTCAGTAAACTTCTGCTCATCAACTGGCAATGGGGTGAAAAATATTTTGCCGACAAATTACTGGATTTTGAACTCTCTGCCAATAATGGTAACTGGCAGTGGGCGGCTGGCTGCGGCTGCGACGCTGCCCCTTACTTCCGCATATTCAACCCCGATACCCAGATACAAAAATTTGACCGGGAATTGCGCTATGTGAAAAAGTGGGTGCCGGAATATGGTACTCCCTCTTATCCGGAACCAATCATCGATTATAAATTTGCCCGGGAAAGGGCTTTATCGGTTTACCAGAGCGCCCTGAATGAGTAAAAAATTGGTTGATAAACAATAGAGAGATGGAACAATCTATCCTGTTCAGGATGGTTGAGGTATCGGGTTGGGAAAAAATCCAGGTTTACTTCCTGTAATAAGCTGAGCAGGTGATTTATAAACGGCAGCAAAATTAATGATTTTAACTCTCAACTATTCTATTATGACTGACGACATAATGAAAGAGTTCATTATCCTTACTATTTATCCCTTCACCCATTTAACGTAACATTATTCCCAGATCTTAGATTCAATCGATCTTATTTAAATGGTCAAAATATCCATTATTTCTAAACAACCTTTTATGAAATAACATTTATCTGGAAATAAGTCTTTGGGATCATTCATAAAAAGATTCTATAAATAAATCACTTCTATCCCAATATTAGTCAAATAAATTCAATTGGTTAGAGGGACAAGGATTAATAATTTTGTAATCATTATCTATAACTAGTTGTAAAATAGAGACTTTTTCAAATATGTTAACGCTCAGAATTTGCATAAAAGTGTAGAGTGAAAGG
>Ga0209635_10002004_pt1 | contig 15456 bp, 13 predicted proteins | sample DeeMarSWOR230_32_FD_187463 | JGI IMG/M metagenome (GOLD analysis project Ga0209635, IMG submission 187463) | Marine sediment microbial communities from White Oak River estuary, North Carolina - WOR-2-30_32 (SPAdes) (version 2) | ecosystem: Environmental > Aquatic > Marine > Intertidal zone >... | reverse complement strand
CTTTATATTTTTTCACAACGAGTGGCCCAGCAAGCCGGCTTCAGGTACCACACCATTTGTGAGATCATGACTGTGACGTTCTGGCACAATACTCTTTTCTTCTATTTAAATGTTTCATTACCCACTTGCCTCCTTACTCTGTAACAAATAAGCATACCGTTTTCGGAGCTCGCTCTCTTGAGAATGAGAATTACTAATCCATTTGTTGGTTTCATAACTATTATTATCTTTGGGACGGAACTTCAGAGGTGAAGAAAGCTGATTTATATGGTTGATTCTACCGTTGTTGAGTCTACAACTGGGGTTGTTCTAGGCTTAACTGAGAAAGAGCCGATAAGAATTTTACATGTTGACGATGAACCAAGCTTCTTGAAGGCTGCGAAACAGATCTTAGAAATGCAAGGAGCATTCCATGTAGAAGTTGCCTTGTCTGTTGAAGAAGCCATAGAAAAAATGAAGAAGAAAACATATGATGCAATCGTTTCTGGCTACATGATGCCTGAAAAAGACGGTTTGGAATTTCTGAAAGAACTGAGAGACAGCGGTAACACGGTTCCGTTTATTATGTTCACTGGAAAGGGCAGGGAAGAAGTGGCGATTAGGGCATTGAACTATGGCGCGGATCAGTACGTCAACAAATCTGGCGACCCTGGAACCGTTTACGGTGAACTAGGGCATAATATACGTCAAGCCGTGGAAAAGAAAAGAGCAGAACAAGAGATTAGGATTAAAGACGATGCTATAACATCATCCATTAATGCTATTGCTTTTGCTGACCTTGAAGGTAATCTGACCTATGTGAACCGTTCTTTTCTCAGGCTCTGGGGCTATAACGATGCCAAGCAGGTTTTAGCAAAATCGGCTATAAAGTTTTGGCAGTTGGAAGAGAAAGCTGCCGAAGTGATAGAAGCATTAAGGACTAGAGGAAGCTGGATGGGGGAACTAGCCGCCAAGAAAAAAGATGGCTCAACGTTTAATGCCTTTTTATCAGCAAGTATGGTCAAAGACGAAGCTGGTAAACCTGTCTGCATGATGGGCTCATTAATAGACATCACCGAACGCAAGAAAGAGCGCGCACGTGACATATCCGAAAGAAAGAGGATAGGAGAAAAGCTTAGGGAATCCGAGGAAAGGTTTAGAAACCTGTATGAAAGCATACCAGGCTCCCTAGCTGTTTATGTGGGAAAGGAAGGACATCTGATGGAATACAACGAAGCATTTAGAAAATGGACTGGATACACTGATGAAGAGCTTAAAGGCAAAACATTCTTGGATTTTGTGCACCCAGACGAACAGGCTCTAGCCCAAAATTACTACCGGATAAAACGTCGCGAAGAAGAATACCCACTCGTGTGGGAAACAAGGCTGGTGACGAAAGACGGCAACATCGTTCCAACACAACTCAGGGCTGCCCCCTACAAAAGAGAAGGCAGAATCATCGGCACAGAAGTAGTAAACATAGACATCACAAAACGTAAACAGGCAGAACAAGAATTGAAAGAATCTGAAGAGCGGTTTAGGAACCTGTATGAAAGCATACAGGACCCCGTAGGCATATTCGTTGGAAGAGAAGGGCTTCTCATAGACTACAACAAAGCGTTCAAGAAACTGTGTGGATACACAGATGAAGAATTGAAAAATAAAATCTTCCTAGAATTTGTCCACCCTGACGATCAAGCCTTGGTTCTAGAAAAATACAGAACAGAATATCCAGAAGAGGAGCTTCCTCTCGTATACGAAATAAGAGGAGTGAACAAAAAGGGAGAAGCCATTCCCCTGGAAATCAGCGTTAGCACGTACAAAAAGGGAGGCAAGGTAATCGGCATACTGGTGATACACAGAGACATAACTGAACGGAAGAAAATACAAAAAGAAAGAAAGAAGATGGAGGAAAAATTACGTGTTGTTGGAGGTTTGACTAGACATGACGTGCGCAACAAGCTGTCTGCAGTCACAGGCAACGTTTACTTGGTTAAACAACAGTTGAAGGGTGATGACAAAGCCTTGGAGTATTTTGAAGAGGCTGAATCCGCTGTAAGGCAGGTGGAAGAGATTTTTGATTTTGCAACAACCTACGAAAAATTGGGCATGGAAAAATTAGTATATATGGATGTGGAAAAAACTGTTGGAGAAGCGACCTCATTGTCTCTAGACTTGCAAGGCGTAAAGGTGGTGAATGACTGTCGTGGATTAACGGTTCTGGCGGATTCGCTGCTTCAACAACTCTTCTACAATCTAATCCACAACTCGTTGAAACATGGTGAAAAGGTTAGCCAGATCAGAGTTCACTATAAAGAAGCGGGCAAAGACCAGCTGAAATTGGTTTATGAGGATGACGGTGTAGGTTTACCTAAAGCAGAAAAAGAGAAGATTTTCAAGGAAGGCTACGGCAAAGGCTCAGGCTATGGATTATATCTGATTAGGAAGATGTGTGAAGTGTACGGTTGGAGCATACAGGAAACAGGCAAACAAGGTAAAGGAGCACAATTCACCGTAACCATACCAAAAATGGATGAAAGAGGCAAAATGAACTATCAACTATAAATCAAAAGTGTGCGATTTTCGGTTTCATGTTTCCCTTTCAACCTTCTACATTTGACACAGAAGCCATGGCCTCCTCATGTGTGTATTTGAGCGGAAACACTTACAGCTGAACCGGTGACCAAGATGGTACACAAACAAATAGCGCGCGCTCAGACCAAGGTTCGCAGGTTTCTCGGAGCTCTGTTTCGGAAGCAAATCGTACCTTTTTCACCCAAAGCATGACTTCTTCAATGGATGGGCAAGTTTTACCCAAAGCATGACTTCTTCAATGGATGGTTTTTTGTTCTCATCAATCTTTTCCTGTTCCACATAAGTTTTGGTGATTTCTGCAATTTCTCTACTAAGCTGGATTGGGTCTTGTCTGGCCAGTTCCTTAATGGTGAAGACTCCCACTTCTTTCAGTAACTCAGCATCAATTTCGTCCACTCCTGGAACCATCTGCAACTGGGCTGTTGCTTGAAGATCTTTAGCCGCCTTTTGTGATAACCGAGTCTTCACAGAGATTATCGCCGGGTCTGCAGTGATCAGTTCACCTACACTTGTTATCCCCATGGCTCTTAACGCGTCTCCTAACTTGGGCCCAATTCCTTTTATTTTCTCTGGAGCGTCTAAGCTTGTGATTTTAGGTTGAGGTGGTGTGAGCCGCTCCTCAATGTTCTTGAGCCTAGTCTTCATCTTCGACATCTCTTTCTGTATTGTATCAGCGCTCACCTTACGTAGAGTCCTTCTCTGCTTTTCCAGCTGAGCCAACGTTTCTTCCTTGAAATCGCCGATGCTTTCCATCACAGTGAACCACTCTTCGTGTACTTCTCGGATCGTTTTGCTCTGTTCTTCCAACCTGTTCCTGTTAGTCATCATGTCTCTTTCTATTTTAAGAAACGTCTTGGCTAGAGCAGGGTCGGGTGGCGGCTTCCAATATGCAACTATGGTCGTGAGACCAAGGAAAATAAATGTTATTGTTGTGGATATCCAGAAGTAGGTTGTTATCCTCAGCTCACCGGTAATATTGCTTATAAGATATGTTTTAGCGATGCGGTCTTCGCCTCCATTAATCGCCCACAAAACCACAGCATGAAATGTACTCAAGGATGCGAGAAATGTTAGGAAGCCCAGAATCCATACAATGAATCCTCTCTTCAAGTAAGCAGACATCACAGACACGTTTCCAGCTGTTTAACATCAGTTATTAATCGAGATTTATGTTATTTATGAATCATAAAAGTAGTTTCAAACTCTTGAGTAAGCGTACTTGAAAACCCAAAAGCATTTTCCTACTATCTAATTGCCTTATCTTCAACCCAAATGCTGGGGAACAGGGAGTGCCCGTAACAGAGGTCAATTCACTGGACCTAATAAGGCTTTTTCGGAAGTGCGCTGAAACCATTCTTCCCATTTTTCAACTGCATCTAGTTTTTCTCGTGTCCATTTTTTCCGCTTTTGGATTTCGTGTTCAAGGAATATTCTTAATTGTGGGTCTTCTTTGCATGTTTGCCAAATTCTTGAAAATCTATCCCCAAACAGTTCATTCATTCTTTGTCTTGGCAGTGTCAGAGCTGGAGAACCTAAAACGTAGGCGTCTATCTTTTCAGCTAAATCGCCATATTTCATGTCGTACCATTCCAGACTTGCGGTTGCCCGTGCATGAACTAGACTCCTAAGTGTATCCTGAAAGCTACTGATAATCTCTTTTCTCAAGCTTCTAAATACAAAAAGCGGCCATTTCCGAAAAACCAACAGCTTTCTGTAATTTTTCTCGGCTATAACGTCAATTTGATTCCAAACTTCTTTATCAAGTAAGAGTGTGTTAAGTAAACCTATTAAAGTCAAGCCGTAATATTCAACTTCTATTTTCGGATTTTTGGAAGACGGTTTCTTGAACTCAACTTTGACAAAGTTAGAACTTAACAACTGTTGTATCATATTGTTGATGCTTCTATAGTTCTTGTTTAATGCTTTGGCAATTTCCCTTGTGCTATGTGGTTGGTTTTGCACCAAAAACGATAAGATTTCAAGGTTTGTTTTTGTCCTTTTTAGTGACTTCATAATCTTCACCTACACAATCTTTTACAGTTAACAGTCTAAGCTACAAAAAGATATACAGCAAATGCCCATATGACATTTGTGAATTTAATCTACATATTTTCAATCATGATCTGAAACATCAAACAAGCTTGCATCATCCAAGAGAAAACAGAGCGCGCGCTCCATGTTTAGCTTCCTTCCGAACCAAATCAGCGGATAGTGAAAAGAAAAAGAAATTGCGCGCTAGAAATCGACAAATATCAAAAACAAAAGCAGAATAGAAAGCATTAATCTATGCTGAAGTAATAGCGTCTGCTTGCTTCTCGGGTTCACGTATCAGAAACAGAACAATAAGGAACGCTGCAACCGTCAATCCAAGCGTTGCGTAGAAGGGAGACTGAGGAACAAAGCTTACATAGAGATAGTTACCCAGCAACATACCCAAACCCATCACAATGTAGCCTACAAAATTATTGAAGCCAGCCACCTTGCCCCTGTTCGCCGGACGTACAAGATCCGCTGAAAGCGCCATGGATGCAGACATCGTCAGCATCATGGCAATTCCGAACATAGACATGGAGATCATGAGGGCAGAGAAAGTGCCATTGACAAAAATCGCGGTGCCTGCACCTAGGAAGCATAAGCCAAGAATCAACGGAATCTTTCTTCCAACCTTGTCGACCACCTTGCCAATTGGGATAGAAGCCACAACCATAGTGAGCAAAAGTGGGACAAACGTGAGATCCCACTGTTCCTTCGTTATTCCAAGCAAATCTCTTGCGTAAAGCGCGTTGATCACATTTGTAAGCGAAATTCCAAACATCACAAGAGTCCTAACCGCAAACAGCCATAACACCGATCGTGGCACGACCCGCCAAACGTTAAAGCTTTCCTTGACAGCCTTAGGATAAGAAGAGATAAAATAGCTGAATCGAAGCGGCTCTCCATTCGTCATCGTTTCTTTCAACCTAAGCCGCCACACCGCCGCAGTGAGGAAGAGAACTGTCATGACTATGTAGATTATTCTCATACTCCACTCCAGTCCAAACTGCATCAACAGAAAAAGTGCAATTACGGGACCCGGAGTGTTGAAAGTCCCATGGATTAGCTGTATTATTGAAGAGCCCATACCCCTACGCTCTGGAGGAAGCGAATCTTGAACCATTGCAAATAATGCTGGCTGATAGATTAGACAGAGGCTGCTCACTATTGCCCCTAACAGAATAAAGTGCCATGTCGGAGCAAATGCAAAAAATAGGAATGACAGCGCCATTCCAAACGTCATAGTTGTAATTAGCCAACGTCTTCCATATCTATCTGCGAGATAGCCACCCGGGAAGGCTACGGCTGCCATTGCAATGAAGTTGGCAAAACCTATCATCCCCAAGGCCATGGGCGGACCGTGTAGGACGTCTTTAACGTAATACTGAAAGTTAGGTTGGGGCATTTCCATGGCAAGGTCCATTATTATCCAGCTAACTACGAGAATCCGATAGTTGCCCGTAATGAACGAGAACTCCCGTCTAAGAAAGTTCCTTATGCCCATGAACTTCACTCTTTCCGTGAATCATGAACACATGTTGATATAAGGCTTAGCTTTTAAGCGCGTGCTATTCAAGAAGGTAAAGCTACAATCAAATATTGGCACTCTCCCATCCAGATCCTTTTTAATGGTGAACACCAACTGTCCATTCAGAGTTAATCCCAAGGTTTTAGGAACCTCAACCTTGTCATGAAAAACCACGTTGAGACCGAAGATCTTAACACTCGTCACTACCGACTGTTCCAAACCATGCGTCTGGACCAAAGGTTTTCGATATTCCACATTTTTTGAACAAAGCATTTACCTTGGTTGGAAAGCGTGCAGGTTTGCAAAGCTGCGCACATGGAATCCCGATAGAACAATCGTTTTGACCTCGCTATTTGGAAATCAACTGTCAATGATACTTCAAAAATATTCATAAGGTTATCCATCAAGTTTTCAAGTATCTTCTGTGTGTCAATTCTTACGGTTGCTTTCAGCTTCGCCATCCGCCTAATTATCAAAAATGGACGTGAAAACTTCGCCATTTTACCTACCCCCTTCCCCCTCCTAGGTTTTTTGCGTCAAGAAATGGCTGTTATTTTGCAGCTTTGCTTCCGATCTTCTTCAATTGTCCACGTTCATGGAAGTCTATAAAAACCGTAAACTCTTCGCGAATTGCGTAGAGATATCGCAAGACATTACCTATATTCAGTATAAGTCTTCAGAAACAAAATATCTGTGGAAAGCCGCATTATTTCATTTTGCAGCTTGGTATCTTGATGGCGAAGCGGCATCGCATATCTCCTTTGAGCGCACTCTCAAGCAGCTCTACCTTGACTGGTTCGTCGAATATCACATCAAAGCGAAACTTTGCGAAACCGCCGCTACAGTAGCAAAATATTGGCGGAATCTTGGGTTTCCCATCGCGTATAGCCGACCTTGCGAGCGGGCAGTGGCAAGCGTGGTACCTCTTTAAGGTGAGGTCTTTCTCCATCAAAAACTGCTTCGGCGCGTACGATATCTTGGTCAAGTAGATCCTGTCATCACGCTTGGCTCCTGTGCAGATCTCTTGGTTGCCCCTTACGAATTCCAAGACTTCCGGCGTTATCTCCTGCTCGTACCATATTCGCCCGTCTTTCATGAACCTGTTCAGTTCCTGTATTAACCTCTTGTGCTCGTCTTTCAAGTACTCGTCAATGCTGTTGGCCTTGTCGAACCTTTCCTTCTTCTCCTTGAAGGCCTCAGCAGGCACCCTGTGATAGTTCCATGTAAGGATTTTCCTGCACATTTCGTTGGGCAGCTCAGCCTCCAGCCTATCCATAATCATTTGGGTAACTCTTGGGTAGTCCTCTTGAGGAGAGCCTAGTGGGGGCAGCTCAAACCCTTGGAAGACTTTACGTCGAGTTTCCTCTCCAGCAATTTCTGATACCCTCTCACTTAGGTCAGGCAGCACATTTCTTGCATTTAGAATCGATGCAAAATAGACATAGAAGTCGTTCTTCTTTGCAAGGTTGCAATAGCGAGTAATCGCCTCCAGCCTGTCCCACGAGTTCCTGCCTTCATCGATCAGCAGCGAGATGTAATCCTTGAGGGCACCTAAACATGCGGACTCCAAAGACATTCTCTTCTTTTTGAGATACTTCTCAAACTCCTTGACTGCGTTCACAGCGAGGTCAACGTCCTCTGCGGTCAGCTTGCGCGTTTGAAGATGCTTTCGGAATTGATTTTCCCTCAATATGCTCACACTCACCAAACCATTGGCAGGTAGCCTTCTCTAATTGCATTTGACACAATCGTTCCGACATATTCTACTTTTATTCCAGCTTCTTCCAGCTTCTCTGACACACCTTCCTTATCAGAGATAGCTTTACAGGCGAAGCAATCGCTCTCACTGATTATCTCCTCGATGAGCCGCGTTACTTTGTCATCGTGAGCAGCCAATTTTTCAGAAGGTCCAAAAAATACAACTTTGACATCATCTAACCATCTGTTCTTCAAGACGTTGCAAGCATACATCAAACCTGCTAAAGCTTTTTCCCTATCACCAGTTGCGATCATAACTAGCAATTTTGAGCCCATAGCGAAACCTTCTATTCCAGATGATGCAAAAGGTACCACTTAAAAGCTCAGCTGTCACGTGACGGCGCGCGCGATTTTGAGCTAGAAAACTGTTTTATGTTTGACCTACTATGGAACCTTGAGAGATGAAAATGCAGGTTAAAGCTGTACTCTTTGACTTGGGAGGTACACTGATCAAGACTACAGACATTCCACATGTAATGAAGAGAATACTACAGGACCACGGAATAGATCGCTCTCTAGAGGAGATATCTCAAGCATGTGCAGAAGCAGAGAGAGACCTCGATTTTCAAGACTTGACAAAGCTTCTTGACGAGTTTTGGGTCCAGTGGAACCTACAGATCCTAAGCAATCTTCAAGTTAACACAAACATTTGGGCGCTGGCAGAGTTCGTTGCAACACACTGGTGGGACTATTCCACAGTAGCCCTATATCCAGACGCAGAGAAAATATTGCCGTTGCTGAAAGCGAAAGGCTTGAAGACAGGAGTGGTAACAAACGGATTACAAAGTGACGTAGACCAGATACTGCCCAAAATATGTCTGCAAAACTTCTTCGACATAATAGTTGTAATTGACACCTTGAGGAAGATGAAACCGGACTCGCAAGTTTTCCATTATGCCCTACACAAATTGAAGATCCAACCTTCAGAAGCCATTTTCATTGGAGACGAAATAGAAGCAGACTACAAAGGTGCCCGAAATGCAGCTGACAACATACTTAATCGACCGTGACGGTAAGGTCAACGATGAAAGTGTGAACAGAATATCCAACCTGCAAGACTTGCTCAAACTCAAGATAATCAAATAGCGCACCTAGAACTTATTGTTTAAGGAAGTCGAGTTTGAATGGAACTTCTCGTCGACTATCGTGAGAGGCATTTGACAAAATTGCTTGAAGATGTGTGCGAAGAGATTACTTTTAAGCAATTGCCTATAGGCGATTACTTGTTGGTCTCTGAACAGGGTGCTGTCGTTATCGAAAGGAAAGCTGTGAATGATTTCTTATCTTCTGTGAGAACCAATAGATTATGGGATCAACTGTTGAGAATGATGAAGACTGAGAAGGTGTTAGGATATCAAGTAAGACGAAGGATGCTTGTAGTTCATGGAGACTTCAATGGTTATCTTGAGATGGTCGATTACGGATATCAAGAAGACTTGTTGAAACATTGGTCTCAAATTATGGGAGCATTCTTAGAAGTAGTCTATGTTTATAATACTCCCATCATTTATGCGGAGAGCGACGTGGCATTCAAAGCTTTCATGAGAACACTTGTAAAGAGAGAAGTTACTGGGAAGAATGATAAGCTTCCTGAAGCAAGATGGTATAGAAAACCTGCAAGAACGGACTTACCAGTGAAAGATCGCAAGAAGTATGTTTTATCAGCTCTTCCTTACGTCGGCAACAGATTAGCTGAGAATCTATTGTCTTATTTTGACTCCATTTCAGATGTTGCCTGTGCTTCAGTTGAAGAACTCAAGAAAGTTCCAAAAATAGGAAAGGTGAAAGCAGAACTAATCTACAAATTGTTTCATTAATTGACGAAAGGAAGGTCGGGTGTAATCTTGCAGATAAGCTTCCAAAGTAAGGGTGAAATGTTGTTTGGAACCCTTTACGGTGATTCGTCAGAGGTTGGCGTTGTTCTTTGTCCGCCGCATCCTTTGTACGGTGGCAGCAGAAATGATACTAGAATTGTCAGAGTGGCTAAGGAACTGGCATTGAATAACATATCTGCCTTGTGCATAGATTATGGAAGCTATGGTAAAGGTGTCAAAGAGGTTCTGAATGTTCTAGATGCAGTCAAGTCTATGCGGAAAAGAGTTGGTTCCTTGGGGTTGCTTGGATATTCCTTTGGTGCTGTAGTGGCATCCAATGCTGCTGCTCAAGCAGACATAAATGGTTTTGTTGCTATGTCAATCCTTAAGAAAGTTGATGGACTGAAGACAAACTTGGATTTTGGTTGTCCAAAATTCTTTGTTCATGGAAGAAATGACAATTTAGCTCCATACTCAGAATTCGAACATCTCTACGCAGAAGCAAAAGAACCGAAAAAGAAACTAGTCTTAGATACGGACCATTTTTACATTGGTAAGTATCCGACTCTGATCAATATAGCTTCCAAAAGCATACGCAGGTTCTTTGAAGAAGCATTCTCTAAATAGAGATTTCCAATGAAAGCAAACAGCTTCGCGGGTGAAACATAGTCGCGCGCTCCAAGAAGAAGAATTAGAATTTAATCTTATTCTGTGAAACCAATCTTTAGATAGCGTTTTTGTGCTGGTTCATTGAAGTCAAACGTGTCAAGTTCAACTCGACTGAAGTCTTCTAGTATATTCAGGATGACAGCAGATGCGTCTAAGGTATTCGAAAGCAATGGTTCCGCCGAGCAACAAAATGAAGTGATACAACGTTATTGCCTGCATATATGCGGACAATAGAAAGAATGCTATTACTAGCATATACGATAAAAGAGCGTAATACCAGATTATGGTTCCCATCTTTCTGCGGACAACTTGACTGAAGTCTTGTGTCCGTATCTTAATAGCTTCAGTAAGATGTTTGGAAGTGTCCTCAATATTGGTGAATTTGGTTCCCAATTTGCTTGATAATGGTTCAAGCTTGGAGCCGATGCCTCCCCACACAATGTACTTGCAATTTTGGCAGACCAGTCTTTCCCGGAACTTGAAAAGAGCCTTAATCCTTCCAGAAAGACTCCACGAGGGAAGAACTAAAGGAAGTTTTTCTTTCTTCATCCCGTGTCTGCATACTGGGCACAAAAGATTTTCCTCAGAAGGCATCAAACTACACTACCATATCGGTTTAACCAATTCTTTCTAATAACAATTATGCACTGACAATAAGCATTGTAAACTACAGAAAATTGTTCTATAATATTCTTCTATTTGAGGCTAACTTTGACCATGTTTTCTTACATGAAGCGCGCGCTCCGTTTTAGAGCTTCTTTATTCTTCCTAGTTCAGGCATGTATAGGTGGCCTTGTTGGATGAGGCGCCAAATAGCTGTTTCGATGGCTGGCTTTTCAATGCTTGTTTCTCTAACGGCTTGCTGAACAAGTTTGTCTATTTTAACGGAGTCTTCGGGAAGGTTTTGCACAAGCCATTTTAATGCTTTACTTAATCCTTTCGTCTGGAAGGTTTGAGGCTTCCAAAGCTCGGACCTTTGAACTTTTTCTGGTTGAGCCTTAACCTTCAGACCTTTGGCAAAAATTGGGCCAATCCTTCTTTTTTGCGGGCTCAAGACTGTTAGTGTTCTTTGTGTAAGCAACGGTTTTCGTCTCTCTTTCAACATTTCTGGAAGCTTCTTGTTCAGCTGCTTTATTATCTTCTTCATTTTCTTGGCTCTCTTTATGCTTGACCAGTAAAATGCCTCGTCAAGAGTGTTCTCAGCAATCAAAATTGAGACCCTGCCAGCTACTCTACGTCCAGTTCTTCCACGACGTTGTATGTATCGTATCTCACTTGGAACAGGCTCGTAGAAAACCACATGATCTACTTCAGGTATGTCTAGGCCTTCCTCAGCGATGCTTGTAGCCACAAGAACGTTGAACTCTCCGTTTCGAAGCTTTTCCAAGGCTTCTCGTTGCTGTTCTTGGGTCATTCCAGGGTCACCTTCCCTTTCACCTTGCCCTACAAAGCGTTCAACCCTGATTCCTGAACGTTTCCTTAATGTTTTTAATATTGAGCGGACTGTGTCGCGGTACTGTGTAAAAACTATCAGTCTAGAGTTTGGTCTAGCTTCTATCTGTCTGGTTAAAACTCTTGTCAGTTCTTTCATTTTTCGGTTTTCAATTTGTAGGCATTGGTTAAGTTTTTGTTTTGCTTGCACGAATAAGGGATCTTTGAGTATTGATTTGTGGCCTCGGCTTCCCATAAACGCCATCTTTTTCAAAGATTTTTCAATAAAGGCTTGAAGCATTTCCGCTCCTTGGGTTTCAATAAGCACCAACATGTGCATAATGCTTAGCATTGCTGTGGCTTCCACTTTTGCCTGATACAGGTAACCTCCTTCACCGCTTCTAATCCTCTGCTGAAGCTCTTGGTTCAGTTCAACAAGGTCTCTTCTCGTTACTGAAGCAGGTTGTTTTCGTGACAAGACACCTATGGACTGTAGGCCTTTAGCCTTTTCAAATATCATTTTTTTAAGGTTGTCCCTAACCTGTAGATAGGCTTCCGGCAGTTTAACACGTTTCCATTCAACATCGATAGGTTGAATGTGAGGCTTAACATCTTGGTCTTCGTCTGTTCGGTGCTCTATAGCTTCTATCCCGAGGTTTCTGCAGACTTCAGCTATCTTTTCCTCGTAGCCTCCAGGCGAAGCCGTTAAACCCAAAACCAATGGTTGGGAGCATTGTCTGAAATAGTAGTTTGCTATGTCAACGTAGGCGTAGTTGCCCCTGGCCCTGTGGGCTTCATCAAAAACGATTAAGGAAACATTTTCAAGACTTATGAGCTTGTTCTTCAAATCGTTCCAAACACACTGGGGAGTTGCAAAAATAATTCTGCCTTTCCTGTAAAGGTCCGTTCTTTTTGCTGGTGGGTATCTGCCTGTGACAAGAATTAACTCTTTGTCTTCAAACAGTGTTTTCTCTTTGAATGTCTGGTGGTGTTGTTGAACAAGAGGTCTTGTAGGCGCTAAAAAGTAGACTTTTCCATGTTCGGTTCTTTCAATTGCGAGAAGCATGGCAATAACGGTTTTTCCTAATGCTGTCGGCAGTACAACAAGTGCGTTCTTCTGCCTTACCGTTTCCATAATCGCATTTTGGTACTGCCTATCCTCAACACTGCGCGCCTTCAACCACTCATGCTTGACATACCTTTCTCCTAACAACAATCAGGACGCCTCTTCAAAGCTATTTATGATCTTCTTGAATTTCACTTTTACGTGTGCTTGCCTAGCGCGCGTTGACTATATGAAGAAGATTTGGTGAACCATTGGTCTCAACTTATGGCGTATGTAAAACAAACGATAGCAGTAGAACACTTCTCCATATCGTTTAAATAAGATACGGAGAACTGTTTATTATAATTAAATCGTTTGTTAAGAGTGAAAGGAGAAAACGAGATGAAGTTACAAAGGAAATCTAGAGTTGCAATACTACTACTAATGTTAGCATTCAACCTGACAACAACCACTCTTTTGGTCCAAGCTCTTGATCCAGGAGTAGGCAAATATCTAAGAATAGAATTTATTGGCGAAGGGTCTGTAATTGCAACCAAGGAAAAAACAGGTGAAACCTGGTCTTTTGAATGGGACGGAGAAAAGGAATTTAAAGTCGGTGCTGGCACCGTTTCGTTAGAGGCTTTTCCCGCTGATGGATATGTGTTCGTTGAGTGGACAGGAGACCTTGAAAGCACCAATAATCCTGAGTATTTCAAAACAGAGAAATACGCAATAGTAACAGCAGTTTTTGATGTAGCTCATACAATCACGGCTTCTGCCGGTGATAATGGTGAAATTATTCCGGCTGGCGATGTGATTGTGAGGCATGGCTACGACCAAACTTTTACGTTTGTTCCCTATGAAGGCTATCATGTTTCAACCATTAAAGTTGAGGGTGTTGATGAAACAGTTTATGCAGAGAGTTATACTTTCCTTGGGGTAACTGAGGATCATACGATCCACGTAGACTTTTCTGAAGACGGAACAGTATATGTACCTGAAGGACCGGGGACCCACTTTCTTGATTCAGTTGTTAGCGCAACCGTCACGTCGGTCACCAAAGATGGAGTGATTCTTGGATACTCTGTTATCGACGAGGTCGCAGAGGGAATGGCAATTAGACTCTACGTTATCGGGGTGGACCCAGAGGACCCTCCAACCACTCCAGATGGAGTGGTGTTTGCGTTTCTTGTACCTGATGGAATTGATCCCTACGAGTTGACCATAATTAAAGGTGACTCGATCGAAGCCGTTTGCAGCGATGTCAACAATGACGCACAAGTAGATGGAACTGACGTTTCAATTGTTGCTAATGCAATAAAGTTCAAGAAATATTATCCATGGCTCGATACTAACGGCGATGGAGAACTCACTGAAGCGGACATAAAAATAATAAATGAAAACAAAGGAACGATCTTGGAAGATGTTACAGACGAGCCTTTCTGTGACCCTTCTGGGCGTTGGTTCGTCACTACATTACCTATGATGGACGATGACCCAATTTTTAATGTAAAATAGTAAACTAGCGTTACATCCATATCCCTCTTTTTTTCTTGCACCCGGCAGTTATGCCTCTATTGCTTGATTGCTGAACGGTTCAAAAAGCGATATATGCACACGTGCATTCCGGCTGTGTCATTAACCCAAGCTGTTACAAAGTTGGAAAAATGGCACCAAGACTGGGTTAACATCATAGTGAGACCTTTAACCGATAAAGAAGATGCACCCAACAGCAAAGCTCTACAATCGTGAAATAAGAGACTTCGGGTGACACTTCTTAATCATAGGGCGCTATCCAAATCAACCTGAGAGGGAACTAACCAGTCTAAGTATTCACATTTCGCAGCTTCTTTATATAGTTGTACACGTTCTTTAAATTGGTTTTCTGATTGCGCGCTCGCGCAGGTGGGAAGCCAAATTCACAGATCAATATTAGTAATATTAATTTGGTGGCGGCGTTTATTTATTATTGCTAGAAAAGAAAATTTAATTCTTATTCAATAATAGTTAGGGATAGTTGATGGCTCGCTGGAACCTAGAAGCAATACTCAAAAAGGCAAAAGAACAGGAAAGAAAGTATGGATGGCTCTATGCTGCCTGGTCTTATGAGCATGCGTTGCGTTCTACTTCTGGAACCGTTTCCTTTCTTGCAGAGACGTGGCAGCGGATAGGCTTTTGCTACGAACGGGCAGCTAGGCAGGCGGAAAACCTGGAAGAGTTCAAGAAGCTGCAAGCCTTGGCTGGAGACGCCTACGAAGAAGCTGCAAGCCTTTTCGGAAAGGAAGACAACCTGAAAAATCAAGGCAAACGCGCGCTGTGTAATGCATTCACCGAATATCTTCGGTCTTGGCTCGCTTCCACCTCCACAGAGAGGACGAAGCGGTTGGAGACATGTTGGACGCTAGGAAAAAAGGCGTTGAACATATTTCAGAACGCTGGAGACGAACTGAACGCTGGAAAGACCTGTACTACCTTATTGAGCTGTCTCTGGGAATGGTTACAAGTTGCATCTACAGAGGAGGACAAGCGAACTATTGTCCAAGAAGGATTACAATTGAGCAATAAGGCCGTCTCAGTTCTGTCAAAGTTTGGAAATACAGAGG
>Ga0209635_10002003_pt1 | contig 15457 bp, 15 predicted proteins | sample DeeMarSWOR230_32_FD_187463 | JGI IMG/M metagenome (GOLD analysis project Ga0209635, IMG submission 187463) | Marine sediment microbial communities from White Oak River estuary, North Carolina - WOR-2-30_32 (SPAdes) (version 2) | ecosystem: Environmental > Aquatic > Marine > Intertidal zone >... | reverse complement strand
GTCTCCATTATAGGAAAGGGACAGGGCGGCAGAAACCAAGAAATAGCTTTGGCGGCTGCACTGAAGCTTGACGGTTTAGACGGTGCAGTTGTGGCTTCTTTGAGCACTGATGGCGTAGATGGACCGACAGATGCTGCAGGAGCCATAGCAGATGGAAAAACATTGACACGCGCAGCAAAAAAAGGTTTAAGTGCTGAAAAGTTATTAGCCCAAAATGATTCCTATAACTTTTTCTACAAACTTAATGACCTCATTTTCACTGGACCGACGGGTACGAATGTTAATGATGTTTCAGTGATAGTGGTGCTATAATGTCAACGATTACAGTGAGATTCGTTGGGGTTCTTCATGAAGTTTTCAAGAAAAAACAAACACAGCTTAAGTTTGCACAGTCGTTGACTGTAAAAAAGGTTGTGGAAAAACTAGCTGAAATTTCTTCCGAGGCTAGGCGAAATTTGCTTGAAATTGAGTCTAATCAGATTCATCCTGCTTTGCTTATTTTAGTGAGTGGGAAAGAGATTAGCGCGCTTAAAGGTGCTGAGACACGAGTTAATGATGGCGACGAAATGGTTCTGATTTCTGTCTCGCATGGTGGGTAATTGCATTTTTTATTTGCTAGAGGTATAGTATTGGCTTAGATGGTGTTTGAAGTGCAAGTCATTCCCATTAAAACCTCTGTAATCAAGTTAAAGAGTAATTTAGTTAAAGTAGTCTTGGAAGCCATAAAAAAACAAGGTTTGGAATTTAAAGACAATGATATTTTGGTTTTGTCTTCTAAAATCGTGTCTTTTGCGAAAGGACGAGTAATTAGGTTGAGCGCGGTTGCGCCTTCAGAAAAGGCAAAAATTATGGCTGAACGATACGATTTGAGCCCCGCTTTTGCCGAGCTTATTCTTCAAAGGGCAGACCGAATCTTGGGTGGCGTGAAAAAAGCAGTTTTAACCCTAAATAACAGTGTTTTTACAGTAAATGCAGGCATCGACAATAAAAACGCTCCAAAAGGCTTTGTGGTTTTGTGGCCTAAAAATCCTCAACTACAAGCAGAGCATATTCGAAAAGAGATTTTTCATCATATAGGTAGGAAGGTTGGAGTTTTAATTGTCGACAGCACTGTAGCGCCCCTAAGATGGGGCACCCGAGGACTCGCCATCGGAGTTGCTGGATTTGAACCAGTAAAAGATTACAGGCAAACCCGTGACCTTTTCAAGAAAGAGATTGCCATTACTCTTCAGGCGGTTGCTGATGATTTGGCTTCTGCGGCTCATGTTGTGATGGGCGAGGCTGCAGAGCAGACGCCTATGGCAATCATTAGGGATGCCCCTGTAACGTTTACAGAGAAAGTAGATGCAGAAATGATGAAAATCGCTTTTGATAACTGTGCTTATATGGGTGCGTTTAAACTGAAACGAAGTTACAAAATCTCATAATAGACTCGCGTTGTGCTGTGTTTTCAACGATTTCATCAAACCAGTCGCCAAAATTGTTGCCACAACAACGATTAACATTCTTTCAAACGGATAAGTTACCGTGATGGATTGCCAGATTCCTCTCCAACTTTCGACGTTAGAAAGTAGAAAAGGCCAAGAAAACATTTCAAACAACAATGAGCCAACCATGTGAGCGAACATTGTTGAGGTGAACATTGTAACACCGATGCCGAAGAAGAGCTTACGAGAAGAGGTTTCTGAGTTTCTTATGTAATTGATGGACTTGGATTGTATTGGCGATGCGACGACTACTAAGCCGACTATTTGCAGCAATAGGAAATTTGGGTAAAGCCAAAAGGGCCCAATAGTCGGGTATAAGGCGAAGGCCAGCATTAAAGCTGCATACAGAAGCGTGGATAGCGCTTGTTCTCGATTGTAGAGCATGCTCGCAAAGAACGCTGCTGCGACGCCTGCACCATAGCCAAAGGCGCTAAAATATCCAAAGGATAAGCCAACAGCGCCGCCTAAAGTTACTGTGAGAATGCTGAGGTATGGACTGAGTATGATTCCTATTATTGGCGCCATAATTGCAGACGCCGTAATCGCTCTTCCTGACGCGCCGATTAGTGGAAAAAGGTTCCAAGAACAGAAAATTGTGTATACTGAGGCGAAAACAGCTATTATTGCTACATTTTTGGTTGAAAGTCTAATATAGGCATGCTTCTTTTGTTTCATTTGGATTTCTCTTACATTAGACTAATTCATGGCGATTGTTCGAATGCAGTGAGAATATCTGTAATTTCTTTTTTTTATGTTTCGCTTCTTTCACGGTCTCTAAAACTTTTGTTTGCAATTGTTGACAATTTTTTTAGTTGTTATGAAGTTGAGCATTCATAGAGATTTTGCTATTTTTTGTAGCCATAAACTATGTCATCTGTTGTGGCGTATGTTTGAAATCTGCTTTTAACTAGTTTTCGAGTGATATCAGTCGATGTTTTTGTTCCGTTTCTTTTGTGGTATGATGCTATTGCTATTTTTGATGTTTTCTTTAATGTTTCTTTTGCGCCTTCTAATGCTTCAATCTCTGCGCCTTCTATGTCCATTTTGATAAAGTCAACATGCATTAAGTTCAACTCGCTAACAATATTGTCTAAGGTGTCTGTCTCTACAGTAATAAAACAGTTTGTTATTGACGTATTTAGCGGTTGCATATCGTGGATTAGACTATGATTCCCAGAAGCATTACTCAAGTATAAAGGAAGTTTCTTCTTACGATTCCATACCGCTTTTTCAACAATTAAAACATTGTCAAGACTTCGTGTACTGATATTATAGCGTAAATAGTGTAAATTTCTCGGTTCCGGTTCAATCGCCAAAACCTTACCGGCCTTAGCAGCAATAGAAATGGTAAACAAGCCTATGTGCGCACCTACGTCAATTACTACGTCATCTCTTTCAACTTGGAAGAATCTTTCATAATTGTGATTCAAACGAGGTATTCGGTAACCTGCGAGCTTTTCCTGAGCCGCATAACCATACTTTTTCATCACTTCAAAAGGATGATTAATTAAAGTCTTCAGCTTCTGTTCTGCTACTAACAATTCTCTTTTTCCCCATAACGTAATCATTCTTAGAATTGGGTTGCGAGGATTTTCTAAAAGCCTTATGAACTTCAGATTCTGATTCAGAATAAAGAAAAACTATGTCAAAAAGAGTTTATTATTTACAAAAATAGAGCAGCTTTTCACTGAAAAACTCGCACATCTAATAATGCGAACGATTTAGTCCTTATGTTTCGCTTCTTTTTTTATCATGCGTTTTAGTTTGCGCTCCATTCTTAGTTCTGCTGTGTGTTCAGCAGGCGGAGGAGGGATAGTTTTAAGATATTCCTTAAGCTCTTTTTGTCGTTTTCTTCGTTCTTTAATATTTTCTTTAGTCAACTAATCTTCCTGTCACAATCACTAATAAACGTCTATTAAGACTTGTTGATAGATATTTTAAGAAAGTAAGTGTTTGTTGCCTATTCTCACACTGATTAAGTATCGTTTTGCGGTTTCAAGACATTGTTCTGCCTGTTTTCGGCTAGTAATAGGTAAATCATTCATTACGTATTGTGGATAAAACGCCAAAAGCGTGTATGGGATTTCTGGATCGATTTCTGCAATAAATTTGGCAATGTTTTCAACTTCTTCCGCGTCAACATATCCAGGAATTAATAAAGTACTTGCAGTAAGCAGTGGCAGTTCGCTTCGTTTATGATAGTGTTTTTCTCCAATTTCCTTAAAACATTCAAACGTTGGCCTATTTGAGACGCTGCATAATGCTTTGTTCAGATTTTCGTTCCATACTTTTAGATCGAATTTCATGTTTCCTCCACTTTTGAGAGACAGTTCCGCGGCCTGGTTCGCTAGTTCTGGTTTCATGTAGCCGTTGGTTTCCCAGCATATTCGAAGAATTCGTTTTTCCTCTCCTGTTTTTTGCAGCACAAGTTGGCTAGTTTTAAGCGCGTGTGGCATTTGCGTTGATGGGTCGCCACCAAAATAACATATGCAAGAGACATGTTTGTCCACTTTGTCTGCTAAGTCTTGTGTACTCATAGTGGGTTGTAGTTCTGTGGCGTGTTTGCGGTAATGCCAGTTTTGGCAAAAAAGGCAGTCGAGGCTGCAGCTGCCGTAAAAAACTGCAAGGTTAGAGTAGCCAATTTCTGCGTGTGATTTGTATGCGTATTTTGGGTATCCGGCGCCTGTGCAGCCTGGGCAGAACCACCAAGCCACGCAGTTTGTTGGAAGATTGTCATAATACCAATGCAGCACGCCTTTTTCCGGTGTTCCGCCATTTCTGACAATTTTGCCATTTCGGTTTTCGACTAGTCCGCAGTAGCCTTTTTTGCTTTTTCCTATTTTGCAGTTGTTGGCGCATAATCCGCAGTAAAGTCCCTCGTCATCTTTAGGCGGTTTTGGGGGAAGATTGAACTGTGTGCGGGTTTTTGCGTGAACCGTGTCTGTGATTTGTAGTGCTTTTTCTGGTTTTGTTCGTATACAATTTAGGCAGACGCCTAATTGGCTACTGATAAGTGGATGTTGTCTGTTGCAGATTTGGCATTTTCCCATATTTTGCACTGATTGTTTAAAATGGTGTTTGTGCTGTTTTAGAGTTTCTTTGTCATCATGTAGGCGGATTCATTGTCCGCGTAATAGCCATGCAATGTTCGCTTTATCATAAAGCCGAGTTTTCTGTAGAGCCGTACGGCTGGAATGTTAGAAACTCTCACTTCCAAGTAGCATTCTTTTGCCTTGTAAATCGATTGCATGTTTTTTATTGCTTTTTGCAGCAGTGTTTTTCCAACTCCTTTGTGCTGGTGTTCTGGCGAAACTGCGACGGAAATTACGTGTCCCTTTTTTGCGCTCCCCGTTGCGAAGCCAAAGAAGCCGCTTTCTATTCTGCACATAATGTAGCCGACCATTTTGCCGTCCTCCTCGGCGACGATGAAGGTTGCGGGAAAACGATCATAGAGGTCCATGTAGAAGTCTGGGGAATAGTTTTCTGGCAGGCATGTTTGGTTTATGCGCATGACCTTGTCAAGGTCTGAGGGTTGGAACTGTCTTATGGTGAATGCTGTTTGCAAGTTTGGTTATCCAGCCTTTAGAAAGGGTAACTATTGTTTAGGAAATTAAAGATTACGCAGTTTAAATCGTAACTTCTACTGTGGTTTGCATGACTGGTAATGTGAGGTTTCCGTGGGGCATGACCCAGACTTTGGCGTTGTTGCCTGCGATTTGGAATGCCTCTTGCATGGCGTCATTGACTGCGCGCGCGGTTTTCAATTTGAACACGTTAACCGCATAGTAGTCAGGCAATGTGGAGACAAGAATTATCTTGACTTTTTGTAGGGCTCTAAGAAGATAGTACGACTTGTGTCCGCCCATAACAAAATTCCGTTTGATTTCTTTTTCCATGTCTTTTACTTCTTTAAATTTCAGCATCCATTCGTAGAACACTTCATTGCCGTGTCCTTCTGGGCATTCGGCTACCCAAACAATGACGCCGCCACGTTTTACAGCTTCTAAAGCACTATCCACCCCTTTATACGCTTGGTATAGATCGATGTCCATTGGGTGGCCGCCTGGACTTACGACGACTATGTCAGCTCGGCGGTCAATTGGGACTTTGTACATTTCTTCGACGAGTTTAACGCCTTCGTAAAATGCTTGTTCCAAGTCACCTGCATATGCTTTTATGATTTCGTTTTTGCTGTTTGTGACTACGTTTAGGATGAAATCAGCCTTTGCTAATCGTGCAGCTTCAACCATGTCTTCATGCACAGGATTGCCTTCAAGAATGCCTGTTTTCGCATTTGAGTTTAGAAGGTGGGCGTGGTTGTGTTGAATGGTTTTAATGCTTGAGACGCCAGGCAAGACGCTTTTTCTTCCGCCGCCATATCCAGCATAATAGTGAAGTTCGATGTCGCCTGTGAGTAAGCGCACGTCTGCTTCGGCGAAGGTCTTGTTTACTGAAACTTTTGTGCCCAAAATTTTGGTTTTCCCCATGTAGACAACATCTTCGGCTCTGCAGTCATGGCTTATGATTTGGACGCGGTTTACTACATCTTCGCCTAAAAGTCGGGTTGCTTCTTCTGGTCTGACCTGTCGGTGGGTGCCACAGGCGAAGATTATTGTGATGTTTTCGTCTTTTACGCCTAATTGGTTAAGTTCATCTAAAAGTGGTGGCACCATTAAGTGGCTTGGGGCTGGCCGGGTCATGTCGTCTACGGCTATGGCGATTTTGTGGTCTGGTTTGACAATTTCGTTTAATGGTTTAGAGCCGAGAGGTTCTCTTAAGGCTCGCTGGATTTCTGCCCTAACGTCTGCTACACCCGGCTTTTCCTTAGGCTCTATAGTGCCCAGATAGTTTCTAGTTGGGATTCTTGCGCAGATGTCAGATTTTCCGTATGGAAGCCAAACGTCAACCATGATTGTAGCCTTCGATTAAGACAGTTAGTATGAATTCTTTTAAACATAACGGAAAAAATTGGTAGATAGAGTTGTTTACGGTTTGTGCAAAGATTCAATGAATCATCCTGTTGAGCGCAAAAATTTGCTTACCAGAAGTATTATTGACATGATGCTGTAAGTTTGTGTGACCAGCATAATCCACTGTGGATTTTGTGCAGACAAACTCACAATCTCTTTTGCAACAAGGTTTTTGACTCTTTGAAGAATTATATTCTTTGGAAAGAGAGTAAAGCTTCATGAATTTCTTCAAAACGACGTAGTCGACAATTGCTATAGCGAGTATGAGAAAACTTAGTTCTGGAAGAGGACCATGAGCAAATTCAAGAAGGAAGGCTATGCCAATCAGTATGCCTCCCGCGCTAAGTAATAACATACTTAGGAGAGAAGCTTTGACAATGCCGATATGCACTGTCATTGTTTCAATACCCATTGCCTTATCTCCAAAATAGTCTCGAATCTCAGTTGGTATAATTACGCCATACACTGTGAGGGCTAGTCCAGCAAGGGCTACAAGAAAGAAAAGGTTCAATTCGGACGCGAAAGTGTAATACGCAAACAGCACTGGAAAGACGGAGAGAACGAGAATCAGTGTAACCGGCGCTAACCAAGACCTAGACTTCAATCTTAACGGCGTAGCAGAATAGGCGTAACCTAAGGAGATCCCCACAATCCACATGAATAACAAGAGGGGTTTTCCTTGGATTAGCATAAAAAGAAAAACCAAAACTAAGGCAGACAAAAACTCTACAATTAGCACAGCTTTAAGTCGGCTTCGCTTAAAACTGTTGAATGCCTTTACAAGGTATTTCTTGCGATCATCTCTCGAATCCAATTCGTAGTCGTAGATGGTGTTTGCTTGAGCTCCAATAGCAGAGCTAAGGTTGATTATAGTAAACGAAAGAGCCACAAGAACAATCAAATCAATGAAACTTAAGGGTGGATTCGCGCCCAAGCAAGTCCCATAATAAGCGAGCCCAGATTTGGCAGAAGAAACTCCGCTCTAGAAACAACAGCGAATTCTTTTACGACTTGAGACATTGCTCAGTCAACCTAGAATCCGAAAAAAGGTTTAACGAAGGTTAAAAACATATTGTGCGATGATTACGTTTAAGGTTTTCATATATTGGAGAAAACCTGTTGTGAGTAGAGGGTGAACATATTGTCAAGGATTCTCGTTGTTTATGACACAAAGTACGGTAACACTAAGCTTGTAGCTGAAAAAATCGTAGAAGGAATAAGCAAACTAAAAAGAACAGAAACAACGCTCGCTAATATTAAAGAAGTTGACGTAAACAAATACCAAATTACGACGAGATCTTGATTGGAAATCCAAATATGCAAAGTGAACTTGTGGTTTTGTTTAGATAGATCTTTGCCAGTTTTTGCGTATGATTTCTGCGTCTGCCATGTTTATAGCATTGTCCATGTTTAGGTCTGCGTGCGGATTATAGCCTATCATACCCTTCGTCGTGTTCCATGCAATGCCGATTTTTGCGGCGTCTTCGATGTTTACGATGCCGTCGTGATCGCAATCGCCAGGAATGTAATGGTTCATTAACGGATAATTGTCCTTATTATAAAAATCTATCACATAAGGCGTGTCCCATATACCTAGATTTTCCACTCCCACAGCATTTGGATATCTTTTCTTGTAGTCACTCCAGTAATTTCCTTCAATACCGTTATCCCAGTTAATCTCTGATTCCATAAGGACGAAGGCTTGTACCGTGTTGTTTATGATGTTATTATGATAAAACGAGATGTCTGTACAATCGCTGAACCAGACGCCGCGGTTGCTGCTTGATGTTATGTTGTTTCCGATTATGCTGCAGTTTGAAGTAAACCAGAGTGTAATGCCATCGTAATTGTTGGCAATGTCGTTTCCAACTATGCTGTTTGTAGCATTTTTTCCAATCCACGTGTATCCAACGATCAAGATACCGTAGTGGTATGATACGCCAGTGTGTCCATTGTTTGTTACTTTGTTTCCTGAAACTGTGTTATTATGAGAGGCAGTTATTCCGATGCCGCAATCCTCGTTTTCTGCGATGTAATTTCTGATTATGGTGTTGTTTAAGCAATGACTTAGCCTGATGCCATATTTGTTTGATGTTATGTTGTTTCCAACGATTACAGTGTTATTCGTTCCATACAATACCATGCCGAAATCTGTGTGTGTTATATCTAGGTTTTCTATGCGTATGTCGTTACAGTTGACGAGTACTATTTGTCCAGCGTAGTCAACGGTGGCATCTGATGAGTCTTCGAGGTATATGAGGGGCTTGCCGTTCACCGAATTATTTTCTACTATACTTCCATAAGAATCATCCACAAATAATCCGTCGTTAACGAATGTGTTCTCAGAAATACTATTGTCTCGAGACCAAGAGAGCGTAACGCCAAGATTGTTGTTGGTTATGTTATTTCCTAGAAGATTGTTAATTAAAGAACCTTGCAAGTAGATGCCAAAATCGTTGCTTGTTACCTTGTTTCTAAAAATGACGTTATTAGCAGACTCGGATAATGCAACACCAAATTGGCTATTGTTTGTTATGATGTTTTTAGAAATTGTGTTGCCCGAGGACTTTTCAAACCAAAAACCACGCTTGTTGTTTGTTATGTTGTTTTCAGAAAAAATGTTATTGGATGCATCGTTAGCCAATATGCCATAATAATTGTTTGTTATGTTGTTTCTGGAAAGAATGTTAAGAGATGTAGAATTGAAGTAGATGGCACAGTAGAAGTCTTTTATGTTTGTGTTTCTGATTGTTACGTTACTTATACCTGGTGGAGGAGCATACTTACTGATGGTTATGTTAAACCCAAATCCACTTCCAAGACCTTGAAGCATGCGTCCATTTCCATCAATAATTATGTTACTTTTCCGTATTACTATCGTAGCATCGAAAATATTATTCGTAAAGATGTAAGTGTTTCCGATTCGTTGTATTGGCGTGCTTGGCGGCGTAACTTCACCGGTAGGTGAAATAATAATGATGCTCGATGCCTTTACGGGCTGAATAGAGGATGCCAACATTAACATGCTTAAGAAAATCGATGCTGACATTGTTACGGAAACCATTTTCTTGCGCACTTTCTCTTTGCTCCTCTCTTCTACGCTATGAAACTCCTACATTGTAAATACAATAATCAAAGACAATTAAACTTTTAGAAACAATCTTCTATTAGATGTTAAAATAACATGAATTACAGTCTACTTTTGTGGTATTGACTGTAGAGGGCTATAACTGGGTTGTGTCCTGTCACACGATCCTTTACTATGAGTGCTGTTGTTGGTGTTTTGGAGTGCATGAAGAATAGACTGTCGTGTCCGACGCACAAGCCGACAGTAACGTTTAAGCCGGTTCCTGCTTGGTTCAGCAATTCTGCCTGGAGCACCGGATTGCATGCTGCCTCAAAACTGTTTGAGCCGCCGATTTTGTCGGTTGGCGGCACACCGAACCGCGTTTTATCTACATTACCACATTTGCATACTACACTTTGGACTTTGAATCCGTTGTTTTCGAAGATTTTGACAACTTTTTTTGCTTCGTCGCTTAAGCCGATACAGAAGGCTACGCCTAGTTTCTCGATGCCAAGTTGTTTCGCAAATTCCATAACCTCGCAAACACGAGGCCATACCGGAGTTATATCACCACGTACGGTTTCGTAAGCGTTTTTCTCGACCCAAGCTGAGGCGAGGTAAAGTTTTTTCAAATCTGCATTACTATTGACAAGGTCAACAATATTATGAACGGTTTCGGTTGCCACTTTCATAGGGCAAAAGGTTGGCAAACTTGTAGCTTGAATGTCTCTATTGTCGCAGAATTTTGCGTCGCATTTTGCACAGTTCGGGGCAATTTGTTTTTCCGTCATAATATACACACCTGTAACCGATAGATGGATGTTGATAATATTTAGGTGTTAAGTTTATTTTGCTGTTAAAAGAGGGAGCTATGGGATTTTCCAAGCTATGTCTTTGCAGATTAAGTGACCATGACATTTGGTTAGTTGACTGATTTACTTTTTATTGACCTTGTTTGCATCATAGAAGCAAAGTGATATATTGGGAGAAAGTTGTTTGCCAAGCGCTTTTCTCATAATTTAGTAATTTCTTAGTCTTTGCATACTCAAAGATTTAATGTAGGTCCTCTTCCTTTGGCTTGGTAAGGAAGTTTGCTGCTTCGAAAGATTACAAGTTTATCATTGAAATTGACAAGATATACTAAAACGAGTCGTTTTCCAAGCGGAGTCAAAGCAAAAACTGGAATCGCGACGCCTACTTGTAACAGTGCTTTGGGAGCTACTTTTTTACGCAAAATTTTTGATGCACTAGCACATACTATGTCGGCCTTTAAAATGTGCTTAACATCTACTTGACTGGCACAAGTGTTGCAGACGCTGAAAATTGCTGCTTTAACGCCTAACGCTTTCTCGAGGCGTCTTATTCTACCTATAACCTCTGCCTGGAAACTCGCCACACTCACAGCGACACGTTTGAAACCAAGTTTAGCAGCAAGCTCTACACCTCTCTCTTGGTCGATTTCTGCGCTATTTTTGTCAAGCACGATCCCGTCATGAGACTCTACAAAGTCTATAACTTCCTTTATCGGCGAAGTTTTTATCAGTCCAGTCATGTGTGCGCCGATGCCTTGAACAAGACTTGGGTTAGCCGTAATCACAGTGCCCGCGCCATCACACACCGTGACTGCCGCATCTAAAAGACTCTGTTCCAAGCAAGTTTTTATGATCTCAGAACTCCCGTACGGTACAACAACCGTATCATCAAAAACCCGATGGCGACAACAAAAACCATACTTAGCCATCTTAATTTCCATTGTTTTGCGTACAGTCTCGCGAGTGATTCCGCCCTCGACATTATACAATGATTCGTGAAGTGGACAGTGTTTTATGCGTGGTTTAGTTAAAACCTCAATCTTACCATCTTTTATTCTAACTCGAGCACCACAGCATTGGGATTCATGTTCTGAAGGCATCTTTATGAAAATCCTTACTTGTTCACTGCTTTGTTGATAGCATCTTCCATGGTGTGACCATGACAGTAAACCAGGGCTTTTTTGACCCCTTTTACGCTCATTGCTGCAGTTTTAATGTCTGCTGCCAACTTGAAAGCTATAGGACAGAACGGACTGCTTGGAACAAAATCAATCTTAAACATGCCAGGCTCCTGCTCCTTAACATCAGTTATCATGTTCATCTGCCCGAAGGTCAAGCCAGTCTCCGGATCAAGCACATTCTCAACCGCAGCGCGAACACGTTTCTCCATTCCAGACAATATACCCACCTTAAACGAGTCTTGTTCGTGCTTTAATCATGCAAAATACGTAAGTGCGAAGATAATAAGAATTGTGTTTTCTCTTCCGAAACCTCTTGCTTATCATGAAGTGGTGAATTTTGAGATAGGCTTAAATATGACATATGTCATATTGTGTTTTTGGCGAGAATGGCGCGATAGTCCTCCTTTCTCTCTTCACCTTTCTCCAAAACATCGCGCCTCTCTTTTTTATTGTTAAAAACCTGAAAAAATTCGATATCTCTATTACGCTTCCATAATTATTTTATCAATGTTTAAAACCTCTTAACCGCTAATATGTTTGCAAACAACTCGAAAACTATAGATAGGCATCGCGCTTGAGCTCAATCAAAGTCACGGTGGAAGACCTTTCAAAAACTTATATAACAAAAGATGGAAAATCAGTCGAAGCCCTAAAGGACATAACGTTCCATGTGGCTAAACAAGAGTTGCTTTGCATAGTTGGACCAAACGGCTGCGGCAAAACCACACTACTCCGTTTAATCGCAGGCTTGGAAACGCCAACAAAAGGCAAAATTCTCATAGACAAAGGAGAAACAAAACCAGGCAAAGCCGCGTTAATCTTTCAAGAATTCTCCCTTTTCCCTTGGCGCACAGTTGTTGAAAACATAAAATTCGGACTAGAAACCCAAAAAGTGAGTGAACAAGAAAGCCGAAAAATTGCGGAAAACTATGTTAAATTGGTGGAACTAGACGGTTTCGAACAAAGTTATCCGCATGAGCTTTCTGAAGGAATGAAACAGAAAGTCGCAATTGCGCGGGCTTTGGCTGTAAATCCGCCTGTGCTGTTGTTAGATGAGCCTTTCGCCTTCCTAGACGCCCAAACACGCAATCAAATGCAAGACGAACTCTTACGTATCTGGGAACAAGAACAGAAAAACTATGATTTTTGTGTCGCATAATGTTGACGAGGCCATCTACCTAGCAGACCGCCTGCTCCTCTTAACCGCCAGACCGGGACAAGTGAAAACTGTTTATGAAATAACTTTATCTCGCCCTAGAAGACGCACTTCCCAAGCCTTCATCAATAACAGAGAAGAAATTCTCAAAGCGTTAAAAGAAGAGCTTACGGTTGAGGCTTAAGGCAGGCTTGTCTGCTTTTTCAAGTACATTTTCCAGCTTAACGCCATAGTTTTCGGGTGTGAAGCCTTCACCTCATCGAGTCTTGTGCAAGAGGTGTTCTGCGGTGCGTTTAAAACCAGTTGTGGATTGGAATAAGCTTCTTCACTTATCTTTTTTATGGTTTCAGCAAATTTGTCAAGTTCCTCCTTCCCAAATGATTCGGTAGGCTCAATCATTAATGCTTCCTCAACAATTAATGGGAAATATGTGGTCGGCGCGTGGATACCATAATCGAGTAGCCGTTTGGAAACATTTAACGCCCTAACACCTGTTTCCTTTGTCATGGGCTTGGCACTGAAAACACATTCATGCTTACGGTGTCTTTGCTTGTCATAGGGCAACTCCAACCCACGAATTTTACTCAATTTTTTAGCGATATAGTTGGCGTTTAAAACTGAAACCTCAGCAACCTCCCTCAAACCTTCAGCGCCTAAACTTAAGAGATATGCATACGCACGCACGAGAACAGCCACATTCCCATAAAAACTCCTAATCTTCCCCACACTATCCGGCTTATCATAGTCAAAGAAGTAATGTTTGCCATCAAAACCAATTCGAGGAACAGGCAAAAACTTTTCCAACACTTTTGAAACGCCCAAAGGACCTGCACCTGGTCCGCCACCGCCATGTGGCGTTCCAAAGGTCTTGTGAATGTTTATATGGACAATGTCGAAGCCCATGTCGCTTGGCCGTGTTTTGCCCAATATGGCATTTAGATTGGCGCCATCGTAGTAAAGCAGTCCTCCGACATCGTGAATTATCTTTGCAATTTCTTCAATGTTTTTTTCAAAAATGCCTAAAGTGTTTGGGTTAGTAAGCATTAGTCCTGCAGTGCGTTCAGAAACCGCGGATTTTAACGCCTCAATGTCAATGCATCCAGTGTCGTCTGAGGGCACGACTACTACATTGAATCCTCCCATACTCGCGCTTGCAGGGTTAGTTCCATGCGCAGAGTCTGGCACGATGATTTCGTTTCGCTCCGCAATTTCGTCGTTCTTCTTGTGGTACGCACGCATTAGTAAGACTCCCAATAGTTCGCCATGCGCGCCTGCAGCTGGTTGAAGACAAACCTCGTAAGTTCCGGTGATTTCGGCAAGCCATTTGGAAAGTATGTGAAGGAGTTCGAGAATGCCTTGAGTGGTTTGTTCTTGCTGATAGGGATGAAGCCCTGCGACTAGTGGGGAAGCAGCAAGTGTGTCGTTGATTTTCGGATTGTATTTCATTGTGCAACTGCCAAGCGGATAGAAACCAGAGTCTACTCCATAATTCATCTGTGATAAACGAGTGAAATGGCAGGTGACTTCGACTTCTGAAAGTTCTGGCAGTTTTGGCGGATTTTTTCGCTTCATTTTTTCTGGAATTATCAAATGTACGTCGCCGACAATTTGTTTAATTTCTTCCTCAACTGCAGGAATCACGAAGCCTCTTCTGTTTGGTCTTCCCAATTCGAAGATTACGGGTTCGTCCCATCTTGCTTGCCTAAAAGTAGACAACCTTTTTCACCTTTTCTCCAAAACATCTTCCAAAACAGTTACAAGACGGTCAATATCATGTTTAGAGTGGACCTCAGTAACACAGTAAAGTGCCGTCTCGCCCAATTCGGGAAATTCTTTTGTAATGTCCTTTCCGCCGTGAACTCCGTAGAGTAACATGTTTTCGTGTACGTTTTGAACGCTTCTTCCTGTCTCGTCGAAGTTAACAGTAAATTCCTTAAAATGAGGCGAATCGAAAACTGGAGCCTTTAGACCTTCGATTTTGGACAACATTTGTATTGCATAACGTGCTTTGATCATACATGCTTCGCCCAAATCTTTCAAGCCTTGGGAACCAAGTAAAGCTAAGTAAACAGCAGCAGCCACGGCGCACAAAGCTTCGTTCGTGCAAATATTCGACGTAGCTTTCTCCCTTCGAATGTGCTGTTCCCGTGTTTGCAGTGCCATGCAGAACCCCTTACTACTCCCGTCAAGTGTTGTAGTGATGCCAATGGTGCGTCCAGGCATTTGCCGAATCAACTCCACATCGTCATGGCAAGCTAAAACGCCAAGCAGCGGTCCACCAAAGTTCATGGCATTGCCCAAAGGTTGTCCTTCGCCAATAACTATGTCGGCGTCGTATTCGCTTGGTGGCTTTAAAACTCCAAGAGAAACAGGGTCAACTCCTGTGATGAAAAGTGCGCCTTTGTCATGTGCAATTTGTGCAGCTTCGTCTGCTTCGGTTTCGAGAAAGCCCAAGTAGGCAGGATTCTCAACATATACTGCCGCAGTCTTTTCAGAGATTTTTGTCTTCAAATCCTCAATGTCCAATCTGCCTGTTTCCTTGTCGTAATCCACATGCTTCACCTGTATTTCTGCTGGTTCTGCGTAGGTTTGAAGTGTTACATCTCTTTCTGGATGAATAATCTTCGGAACCAACACCTCTGCACGTTTAGTCACTCGCGACGCCATCCGTGCTGCTTCGCCAACAGCAGAAGCCCAATCATACAACGAGCAATTGGCTACTTCCATGCCAGTCAATTCACAAACCATGCTTTGATATTCAAAAAGCGCCTGAAGCATTCCCTG
>Ga0209635_10002000_pt1 | contig 15465 bp, 10 predicted proteins | sample DeeMarSWOR230_32_FD_187463 | JGI IMG/M metagenome (GOLD analysis project Ga0209635, IMG submission 187463) | Marine sediment microbial communities from White Oak River estuary, North Carolina - WOR-2-30_32 (SPAdes) (version 2) | ecosystem: Environmental > Aquatic > Marine > Intertidal zone >... | reverse complement strand
TGAAACTTAAGCGAATTGGCGGGGGAGCACACAAGGGGTGGAGGCTGCGGTTCAATTGGATCCAACGCCGGATATCTCACGGGAATCGACAGCAGAATGAAGGTCAGTCTGAAGGGCTTACCAAACAAGCTGAGAGGAGGTGCATGGCCATCGTCAGCTCGTACCGTGAGGCGTGCGGTTAAGTCCGTTAACGAGCGAGACCCGTATCTTATGTTGCTAACTGGTAACAAAGCACTCATAGGAGACCGCTGGTGATAAACCAGAGGAAGGAACGGGCGACGGTAGGTCCGTATGCCCCGAATTTTCCCGGCTACACGCGGCCTACAATGCATGAGACAACGGGTTGCAACTCCGAAAGGAGAAGCCAATCCCTTAAACTCATGCCCGGTTCGGATCGAGGGTTGTAACTCACCCTCGTGAAGCTGGAATCCCTAGTAGACAAACGTCACTATCGTTCGTCGAATACGTCCCCGCTCCTTGCACACACCGCCCGTCAAGCCATCCGAGTGGAGTTTAAACGAGGCTCTTTCTTTTGGAAGAGTCAAGTTTAGGTTCCGCGAGGGGGGCTAAGTCGCAACAAGGTAGCCGTACTGGAAGGTGCGGCTGGATCACCTCCTTTTATATTTCATTGACAAGCACCAAGAATTAGGGCTTAAAAATTTCTAGAAAAAGGTTGATAAAAATAATTCTATGATTACCTACACAGGAAATGCTCTATAATTTCTAGGTTCTTTTGTTATTCTTACGCTTGGATGACTTTCTTTCTGACCACTGACACTTACTTCAATCAGGGTTGTTTTCTTCCTGAATTCTTCTAAAGTTTTTATACCAGTGTAACCCATCGCATGTCTCAAGCCACCGATCATATCATATAATACTTCTGATGTAGTACCAACAAAATCGACTAAACCTTCAACACCTTCCGGAACCGTTTTTCCTTTGGATTGTAAAAAGTATCTACCAGGACCATACCTTGCTTCTAAAGCAGATTCAGAACCCATACCTCTGTATTCTTTGTACAATCTACCCTCGAGAAGAACTTTTCTTCCCGGCGATTCTTCTGTACCTGCCAACAAACCTCCTATCATAACTGATGAAGCACCAGCGGCTATAGCCTTTGCTATGTCACCGTATTGTTTTATACCACCATCAGATATTACTGGAATATCATACTTATCTGCAACTTCAGTACAATCTTCTATTGCAGTAACTTGAGGCACACCAACTCCAGTTACAACTCTAGTAGTACAAATAGAACCAGCACCCAAGCCAACTTTTACTGCATCCACACCTACAGCGATCAAATCGTCTGCTGCCTTTGCAGTAACAACATTACCTCCGATGACATCGATGTCGAAATTTTTCTTAATCTGTTTAACTGTATTCAAAACATTTTTAGAATGACCATGAGCAGAATCAACAACGATTACATCAACATCTTCCTTACATAACAATTCAACCCTTTTCATGTCACCTACTCCTACAGCAGCACCGACCATTAATCTACCTTCAGAATCTCTGATTGCATTAGGATATTTTTCTTTTCTTAGAATATCTTTAACTGTGATTAAACCTATCAGTTTACCTTTTTCTGTAACCAAAAGTTTCTCGATTTTGTTTTTTTGTAAGATTTGTTTTGCCTTATCTCTAGTGATATCTTTATTCACAGTTACGAGTTTCCTCGTCATCAATTCTTCCACTTTCAAGTTATCATTTTTCACGAAAAGTATATCCCTTTTAGTTATTATTCCGATCAATTTCCCTTTTTCAACAACTGGAATACCAGAAATTTGATTCTCTCTCATTATTTTTTTAGCGGCTCCGATAGTTTTGTTCGACTCAATCGTAATAGGATTATCGATGATCCAACTCTCATATCTCTTAACTCTCCTTACTTGGTCAGCTTGTTCTTCTGGAGACAAGTACTGATGGATAATTCCTATTCCACCTTGTTGAGCCATTGCTATTGCCATTTTTTCTTCTGTGACTGTGTCCATAGCAGCGCTTATTATTGGGATATTAAGTTTGATTGATTTGGTTAGTCTTGTGCTAACGTCCACTTCTCCAGGAAGTATTTGAGAATAACCAGGAACTATCGATATATCATCAAAAGTCAACGCAAACTTCTTTTGTTTTGACATAATTTACTTTTTAGAGATAACTTTATAAAATTTTGCAAGCAATCTCATACCTTGACTATGTTATAACCTGCTGCCTTCCTCAATCTATTCATCACGGCAAGCCCAAGTCCTTTTTCTTCTACACCTTCAGCCAATACAACATCTACATTTTCCTTGTCAAACTCTCGTAACGTCGTGAACAAATTTTTGGCTACATCCTTTAAACTCTCACCAATATACTTGACTATATCTGTCTTATATTTATGATGTTTACAAACTGTCATGACTCCAACTTTTTTTCCGATTTTCTTATAACCGTCTAAGAGTTCATCGATTCTCTTTCTCACTTCATCAGACTTTCCTTCAACAACTATCACTTCAGCCTCAGGCGCATAGTGTCTGTACTTCATGCCAGGCGATTTAACGGCAATAAATTCAATCTCTTTTTCAGTTTTAACAATAGGATGAACTTTAACTTCATCGATAACAGATTGCAGTTCTTCGAGTGTTGTTCCGCCTGGTCTCAAGAGAGTTGGGAATCTGGAAGTTAAATCCAAAACAGTAGACTCAACTCCTATATTAGTTTCTCCTGCATCTATTATTGCATCTATTCTCCCATACAAATCGTGAATTACATCCTCAGCTCGAGTAGGACTAGGTCTTCCCGCGAGATTGGCTGATGGAGCTGCAATTGGAACGTTGGATTCTCTTATTAGAGTAAGTGCGACTTTATGACTAGGCATCCTTATTGCCACAGTATCTAAGTTAGCTGTGACCACATTTGGAACTAAATTAGATTTCTTGAATATCAGGGTTAAAGGTCCAGGCCAAAATTTTTTCATCAGGACCAAAGTTTTCTTTGGTACTTTCTTTACTAACTTATAAACCATATCTTTATCAGAAACATGAACGATTATTGGGTTGTCAGCAGGTCTTTTCTTGGCTTTAAAAATTTTCTCGACAGCATTTGGATCAAGAGCATTTGAACCCAAACCATAAACAGTTTCTGTAGGAAAAGCCACGAGTTTTCCTTCTTGTATGAGTTTAGCCGCTATTCTTATTTTTTCTATTTCAATGTTTTTCTCGTCTATCTTGATTATTGAAGTTTTCATAAAATCACTCAAGAATATTAATAGGTTAATATTAATTTAGGATTTATTTCAATGATTTTAAAATTAGAGTAAAATAACCCAATCCAGGAATTGTTAGAGAAAAAGTCGTAATTAAGAATATGAAGTAGACGATGAGTAATATAACTCCTTCCCTCCTATCTAGTTTTTTTCTTCCAATACTTCCGATGAAAAACCAGAGTAATGTGTTTGAAATGATAGCAAAGATTGTGAGCGTTGCGAATATTTCCATGTCGAACTTAAACGGAGCTAAAACTAGGATAACCCCAAGAACAAGTGTTAAATTTGTCAAGCATGATCCAATAACATTTCCTAAACCAAGTTTCAAGTGACCCTCTCTAAAAGCAGTAAGTGCTGTTGAAAGCTCGGGAAGGGATGTGCCAATAGCTATTATAGTTGCACCTATTATAGATTCTGATATACCCAAAATTGTTGCCATGTTCGAAGTCGATTCCACCACAAACCAAGAACTAGCAATGACTATTGCAGAGCCGATGATCAAAAAGAATAGTGATTTGTAAAACGTATTGGGTAATTTAAAATTTGTTAAAAATTCCAAAGTCTCTTCTAGTTTAAGTTCCAATGTGATTTTCTTTCTGATAGAATATAAATTAAATATTACGAATAAAATCAAGAGAACAATACCTATTAACGTACTCATAGGACTTAAAATAAACACCATAATTAAGATAAAACTTGAGAGTGATAGAATCTCAGTTAACCTTGTCAACGTCCTTTCATCTATTCTCATTGGATTAAATAATCCCATTAATCCAACTATCAAGCAGATTTTTGCAATGTTTGCTCCCAATGCGTTACCTATGGCTATTCCTACATCTTCTGATAGTATTGAACTAAATCCAACAGCAAGATCCGGTAATGTGGTTGCTACTGAAAGGAGTAAAAAACCTATCGTTAATTCACCCAATCTTGTTATCTTTGCAATCTTCACAGATGATTTTATGACAGTGTGAGATGCTTTTGAAAGTACGAATATTGAGACGATAAATATTATCAGTTCTGAAAATAGATCCATAATTTTCTTTTATGTTTTTATCCATAAATTGTTGTTGGATTAATCTTAGTTTACCATAAGTCAACAACTATAAGAATTCCTTTCTTGAGATAAAGTACCATTTCGTGGCTTCAATTAGAATTAAATTAACAAGACCTAAACCCAAGATTAATTGCCAGTCAAACAATGAAAGAGGTTCTGTATTTAAGAGAGTTTTGAGGAATGGAAGATATAATGCTGCGATTAAGGTTATTACACCGACTATCCAGGCCAAAACTAAAATTTTATTGGAGAAAGGATTAACTCGCCAAATATTTTTGCGTAAACTTTTACAAGAGAACACATAGAAAAGTGAATCAATTGCAAGTCCTGCAAAGATCACTGACCTTATATGTTTAATCTCATAATCAGAGTAATTCAAAAGCCAAAAAAATAACCCTAAAAGTATAACGTCAGTAATTAACCCTATGATAAGAATTAAAGCTTTCATTTCTCGAGTTAAAAGTGGAATGTCATGACCCTGAGGTTTTTGCTCCATTAAATCTTTTTCTTTGGGTTCAAAAGCTAAAGAGATATTAGGTAAACCATCTTCAATGAGATTTACCCATAAAATCTGAGCAGCTGAAACTGGTAATGGAGTTCCAGCTACTATACTCACCGTAATCAAAATCACCTCAGTGAAACTATCAGTAAGTAAATAGGTAATGACTTTTCGAATATTATCGATAATTTCTCGACCTTCTTCAACCGCGGCCACAATTACGGAAAAATTATCTGTTAATAAAATCAAATCAGAAACTTCTTTTGCTACATCGGTTCCAGAACCCAAAGCTACTCCAATATCAGCTTGTTTTAAAGCAGGGGCATCATTAATCCCATCTCCAGTCATCGCCACTACCTCGCCCCTCTTCTGCCAAGCTTTAACGATTCGCAATTTTTGTTTAGGTTCAACTCTAGCATAAATTTCAATATCACTCAATCTTTTTTCAAACTCCTCATCGCTTAATTTTTCCAATTCCTTACCTTCGATTATATTTTTTTCTTCGACTGGTAATCCTAACTCTTTCGCTATTGCTTTAGCTGTTAATTTATGGTCACCAGTAATAATAATTGGCCTCATTCCAGACCTTCGACAAATTCTAATTGCTTCTTTAACTTCTGGTCTCAATGGATCATGAAGAGCAATAAACCCAACAAAAACCATACCTTCCAAATTCTTTTCAATAACCCCTCTCTTTTTTCTGACTTTCGATGATTTTTCTTTCCTAATTTTTTTGTAAGCTGTTCCTAAAACTCTCAATCCCTTTCCCGTTAAATCCTCAAATTTTTTATTTAGTTCATTAAATTTTCGTTCGGATATTTTTTCTTGTCCACCATCTATATCAATATACTTTGACATTCGAAGGATTAACTCGGGTGCTCCCAAAACATAAAGAACATCTTTACTCTTTGAAAATTCATGCAAGGATGCAGAATATTTATAGACGGGATTGAAGGGAAGTCCATCGATTTTTGGTTGTTTATTTAAAAGTTCTTTTTTTGTGATTCCAGCTTGAACTCCAGCAAGGAACAAAGCTCTATCAGTTGGTCGACCCCTTACAATGTATTTTTCCAAAGGATCATCAGGATTCTCGATAAAGGCCTCACTACAAAAAGTACCAATTTTTAATGCTAAAACATGAGAATCTTTACCATCCTTTTCAATTTTTTCTGAGTATTTTTTTCCATCACTCAAAAGTACTTTACTCCCAGTATAAATTCCCGCAACCCGCATTTTTCCTTCTGTTAAAGTTGCAGTTTTATCTGTACATATTATCGATGTCGAACCGAGTGTCTCTGCCGATGCTAATTTTCTTACAAGTCCTTTCCTTCTTAAAATACTTTGCATCCCCAAGGCTAAAATCACAGTCATTGCCACTGGCAATCCTTCAGGTATGGCTGCCACAGCTACAGCTACAGCCATTGTGAACATTTCTACAAACATACCACCAGTTAACATTCCCTCAACAAAGATTCCTATACATATTAAACCGATGATTACTCCTACAAACTTGCTAAAATCAGCTAATTTTCTTTGATAAGGAGTTAGCCCTTCTTTCGTCTCACTCACCAACTGTGCGACTTTTCCTATTTCTGTTCTTAGACCTGTTCCAGTAACAACTGCTCTCCCACTACCATCCTCTATCACAGTACCCATGTAAACCATGTTATCTCTGTCGGCAAGAGGAGTACCTTCTGGTAAAATATGAGTATTCTTTTCGGCAGGTAACCATTCACCAGTTAGGGCTACTTCATTAATTTTTAAATCTTCAACTTCGATTAACCTTCCATCAGCCGGAACCTTATTTCCAGGTTTTAATTCAATGATATCTCCAGGAACAAGTTCTTCCTGAACAATTTCCTTTTTATTCCCACCTCTGAAAACAATGGCCTTTACTTTTAGTATCTTTTTCAGTTCACTCAAGGCTCTGGAAGCTTTACTCTCTTGAAAATAACCAACGATTGTGTTCAAAAAAACTGCACTAAAAATAATAATTGTATCTGTGGATTCTCCCAGTAAAAGAGTAATAATACCAGCAACGACAAGGATATAGACCAAGGGACTCATGAATTGGCTCAAAAATAACTCTAACTTTGTATATGGTTTTTCTTCTGGTAGTTTGTTCAGTCCAAAATGTTGATGTCTATTTTTCACTTCCTTTTCTGATAAACCATCTAAACTAGTTCTTAATTCCTTTAAACCTTTTTTCCAACTTATGCTATGCCATCGATGTTCTGTGATCATTGTGTTCAACTTTTCGATAAAAATTTCGTCTTAATACTTAATGTTTGGTTTTTTGATATCTAAAAAATAACTGATAACCCTTTTGAGGAAAATTTATTCTATTAAAAACCTACTTTTATTTAGAAGAAAATGGTCCCAGATACTGAAGAAGAGAAGAAGTCTAAAGTGATCGAGAAACTAAAGAGATTTCCGAGTAAAGTTAAGGAGAGGATTAAACCGAGTAAAGAAAAGAAACAGTCATTGTTTAAAAAATTTTATTCTAAGAGAAAAAAACGAAAACCCGTAAAAAAAATAATTATTGAACTGCTCCCAAAATTAAAAGAGATACCATTTAGAATAAAGGACGGTATAATTTTCTTTTTAGGTAAAGTTAAAATGGGTATTTCAGGTATCAAAGATAGTATTATAGGGTTTTTCTTTTCGTTGACAAACCTCCCAGAAGTTACATCAGAAAAAGCAAAGATACTCAAAGAAACTACTACAACCTTTGCCGAAAAAACTTCAACCAGTACAAAATCATTCATTGAAAAAACAAAGAAAAGGATTGAAGCTTCTCCACCTTTCATCCAAAGACATCTCATAAGTATTAAACCTATTGAGAAATCTATGATGATAACCGCGGATAGGTCAGAAGTATTCTATTGGATAAGAGATGGAATTAAGAGAATGAACAAAAAAATACCTGTTGAAATAATTGATAAAAACGCTAGAGTCAAAAAACTAAGAGAAGAAATTCTTGAAGGCTTAGATACTGAACCCCTGAGTCAAATATTGGTAAAATGTATAGAACTGGCGGGATTGACTGGAAATTATAGCGATATAGATTGGATGAAAAAAGAATTGAACGGATATTCAGATGATAAGAAGTTCATTAAAGTTGGGGGAGATTACCCAGAATACAGGAAGATAAAAGCTATACTCCCTGTTAGTTGGTATATCAAAGGAGATTATTCCTTAACCAATGAGGATTTTAATATTTCCTTCTATTGTGTTAAACCCGTTCAATGGATTGAGGAAAATATAACAAGATGCCAAAAGACGAGGTCGAAGGAGATTGTAACTAAGTTGCCTATACCAGAAGAGTTGTCTATGATCAAGGATTATTTCAAAGAAGATAAGATAACTGTAATCACACCAGTTTTTTCCTTAGAATACATATTAAACAGAATAAAAGTAAGGATTCATGAGTTCATGTTCAAGATTACCGCAGGCAAATTTAAGAAAAAGAAAAGAAAAAGAAAAAAGCATTTAAAACAATAGTTGAATAAATCTTAACACGGGCCGGTAGATCAATGGTAGATCGCTGCCCCTGCAAGGCAGAGGCTATGGGTTCAAATCCCATCCGGTCCATTAATTTATTGACAAATTCCAGAAACACATACGTAGGGGATATAACAACTCGGTAGAAATCCTACTGGACTCGGACAACATGGTCCTCCCTTGTAACCACATTCAACCCTTGTGATGAAATTGTGTGTTATATAATAGTCTGTTCTGTTAGAGAAAGCGACTCCGACACCTGCCTCGTCGAAATCTCCATCCAACATTATATCCCTATGACCATGACTCCCCATCCAACCCTCAACTGCTTTTTTTGCTACGATGGACTGATTCACCCTAGTTATTAACCGATAAAGATTTTCTCCAGTTTTGTTAAAGTAGTAAACACCTCCCCTTTCAATTCTACCTCTTGAATCTAAACCATCTGGGTTTATATGACTAAAAAAATTACGATTCATCATATCTTGGCTGTGAAGTCTCGCTACTCCTGCTAAATCATCGTTCCATATCAAAGGTGTTAAGTTACGATTGATTCTCTCTTCATTAACCAACTTCTGGATTTCAACTTCCAATTCGAATAAATCAAGTTCAGGATAGTTAAATTCTTCATTGACATTGGGTCTTATCTCAATCATAGGAGTCTCTAAAGATTTTCTAAGAAAGTTTGTGATTATACCTTGATCATACTCGTAATAAACTCCAAGCGCTAGGATCATGAATAGAAACAAAATTAGTTTTTCTTTCATAGAATTAATTTGAACTTTCTCAAGGAAAAATCTTAAGTCACTATCTATTCTATCTTTAATTATGCCTATAAACGCAGGTCCAGAATACTATGTTGCAGAAAAGAGATATTTAGAAGCTAAAACGAGACAAGAGAAAATTCAAGCATTAGAAGAGATGATAAAAAAACTTCCTAAACATAAAGGTACTGAAAAATTATTGGCACAATTGAGGAAAAGACTAAAAAAATTGAAATCTCAAAAATCCATTAAAACCTCTGGAAGATCGAGATTTTCGATAAGAAAAATGGGTGCAGGACAAGTCTGTATCTTAGGATTAACAAATTCTGGAAAAAGCAGTTTGTTGAAAGCCTTAACAGGAGTTGATGTGGAAATAGCTGATTATCCTTACACAACTAAGGAACCAAAGGTTGCGATGATGAATTTTGGTGATGTCCAAATACAATTGGTAGAGATTCCGTCGACTTTTGATCCTGAATCTTTGAGTCTTCTTTACACTTGTGATGAGATATTGATTCTACTGGATGCTACTGTAGATTTGAAAAATCAGAAAGAAGATATAGAAGAAATTTTGAAAGAAAGAAATCTCATGAATAAAAAGATTTTGTACGTTATTAACAAATTAGATTTGAAAGATATTGAACATGAATACTTGAAGATTTCTGTTAAGAACGGCATTGGTTTAGATGATCTGAAAAATGAAATATGGTCAAAGCTTGATTTGATAAGAATTTATACAAAATCTCCAGGAAAGCCGAAAATTATTCCTCCCATAACTTTAACTAAAGATTCAATAGTAAGGGATGTTGCAAAGGCTGTTCATAAAGATTTTATTGAAAATTTTAAGTTTGCTAGGATTTTTAATGATTCAAAATTTTCAGGGATTTCTGTTGGTTTGGATTATAAGTTAAATGATTTGGATGTAGTGGAGATTCATAGTTAAAGAGATAAAATGACTAGGATTTTGCATATGCTATATTTATAAAATCTGTTCGTTTTAAAAAATCTCTTAACTCATCGTCTGTAGGATCTATTAAAATACGATCAACCCCTTTGACATCTTCAATACCCATTCCAGACCACTCCGGCATAAGGTCATCTTTTGTTATACAATAGAGGGCATATGGCATTGTTCTAAGTGCAGTTCCCGGCGCGTTTGGGTTGAATTCACGGGCCCTTAAGATTGTTGTGACTTCGTTTTGTTTGTTTCCAGTAGTGAGTAGAACAACTGTGTTTGAATATTTTCTTATAGTTCCGATACCAACTGTAATAGCATATTCTGGGACCATTTCAACATTTCCATTTACAAATCTTGCATTAGCCTTTCTTGTTCTTATGTCAAGACATTGCACATGTGTTGGTGAATTAATGTCTGCAGGAGGTTCACAAAATGCAATATGAGTTGTTTTAGGACCAACACCACAATAGGTCACTTGTGTAGGACCCAAATCTTCATTTAGTTTTTCATAATAATTTGCTTCCTCATCGGGATCTCGTGCAAGGGCATTTGGAATGCATGTATTAGCAGGATTTATATCTATTGCATCGAAAAAGTTTCTTTTCATAAAAACCTTGTAAGAGAATGGCCAAAATCTCCTATCTCTTATAACATATTCGTCTAAGTTTCTTGTCCTTGTGAAATTGAAACTTATTCTTCCTCTCCTATATGATACTTTCAAGTAATCATACACCGGAAGTGGTGAGCCGCCTGTTGCTAAATATAGATCGACATAATCTCTTTCTGGGGGTTTGTTTTCAAGAGTGAGGATTCCTATCTGACCGGCGATTTCTCCCATCCTCTTTTCATTCGAGGAAACTATCACTGCTTGCATGATTATTTAGAGTAAGAATAAAGTTAAAAATATGCTATAGTATCAAATGTAAATATTTTATTAATTTAAGGAACTTATTTGTTTTCTAATTCATTTTAGTAAGATATTTAAAGGTTATCATTTTATTATTCGTCATGATTGAATCTAAGTTGCACCGCCTAAAAAATAATCCTAGACTAAGTTATTCGCCTATAGAACTTCCAAAAACGGGAGAACGTGTAGGCTATTTCATAAAATCTAAATCTGCTGAAGTTGTTTCAATATGTCTCCTTGCCGAGCATGTTGATAAAGATGTTCGACCCAGAAAGAATGTTGAAATGCTCTTAGAAAGTATAATGGTACCAGGATTATATCAAGTATATATTGTTTCTTCGGATACAGATATGAAATATACACGTCAAATAAGAGTATAGAATTAAATTTTATTAAGAAGAGTAATAGATTAAAGTTTAAATAAAAATTCTAAAAAATAATAAGATTTATTCGCCTCTGATAAGTTCTATATCACTAATTGAATCAACAAACCACTTGTACCATGGTTTACCCCTTTCTTTAACCATACTTGCTAGTTCATTTACCCTTTCAACTGCTGTTGTTTCGAGAAAAGCTTCTGGATTTTCGTTTCCAATGGCTTCCTTCCATATTGCTCGTCCACAAAGAAAACCAGACACACCTGCTCTTAATGCATAATCAAGGTTCTTTTTAAACTCATCATAATCTACACCAGCACTTAAGATGACTGTAGGAACTCTACTCACTTCTACCAATTCCCTACAAATCGACAAGGGATCTTGTTCAAGTTCTTCATATAATTTAAGATTAACAGGAAATTCTGCTTTCAATATATCTAAGCAATATTCAGGCTTGGTTAATTCTCTAGCAGTTTCTATGACAATATATGGTTTAGTCTTTGAAAACTTTTTAGGTTCTTTTTTCTTGTGAGGTCCATCCTCCAAAGAGTGAGAGACAGGTTCTACCAAAAATGTCATATCGTATTTTTCGCATGCTTGACCAATCTCCTTTACCTTATTCTGTTGATATTCGCGTGTAGGACCATCTGGATGAAAATAAACAAGCAATTTGACTGCATCAGCACCTCTGTTCTTGATCCTTCTAACACCTTCCTCCGCGCTTAACTTGTCGAAAATCCTAATTTTAGGTGCAAACTCACCCAACGGACCAGCACCAGTTTCTTCTATACCCATTAATAAACCGGTGGTAGCTCTTAAGTCACAATCTCTGATAAAGTCTCTTGTATAAGAATATTGTGGGTCAACAAGGATGCCACTTGTCTCTACAGGCGAACGCTTCCCGGCAAGGTACTTTATAAGCTTTGACTTAACCTCACTTAACTGTTCAGCTGTGACACTTTTTGGATCGTCAGGATTAATCATCCTTCTCATAGAACCTCTCTGATCAGTTGCTACCATGGTTAAAGTGTAAAGTTCATTTCCTATATGCATCAAACCATTAAATTTTCCATTACCAAGACCATCTCCAAGATGCATGTTACTTAAACTTATATTGCTTCTTGAGTAAGTCATTTAAATCTTCCAATTAACTTTTAATGAATTTTATCATTACATAATTAGCAGAAATTTAACTTTTTATTTTTAATTGTATCAAAACTTAAATCCTTATCACATTATTTTTTTTTAGACTAATTCCATGAAATAGTAAGCTTTAAATAATAGACACGTTATATAATCTTTTGCTATATGGTGTCAGTATGCGATAAAAATTATCTCATTGGTCCCATGTAGTCTTATTTCTCGGCGGTGATAGTCGAACTGTCTCTCTGATTTCCATGTGACGAGAATGGACACCTTTTGAGCCGAGAAGAAAATATGCAACTCTTCAAGGCTCGAATTTGAAGGGTGAAGGGTGATGTTGATTTTATCAACAGTATGAAACCATCATAGGTTTACCAGCGGCAAAAATTTAGGTCTGTTACTCTGCTTGGTGGACGATTAGGTTCTAGTGCAGATGAAGGACGTGGTAAGCTGCGATAATCTTGGGGTAGGCGCAAGCAGCCCTTGATCCCAAGAATTCTTAATGGGAAATCCTACCCTTCGGGGTATTCCGAAAGGAAATGGAACGCGGAGGATTGAAGCATCTTAGTACCCGCAGGAAAAGAAATCAATCGAGATGCCCTTATTAACGGCGAGTGAAAAGGGCATAGGGCAAACCGAATCTCTTGGTGATGAATCAAGAGAGTTGTGGAGTTATGGACTCGTGCCTTCTCTAACTCATCAACTCGAAGTTCTTTGGAAAAAGACACGAAAAAGGGTTATAGTCCCGTAGAGAAAGATGAGAAGTGAAATGGCGAGTATCCGGAGTATTACTCTCTGAATATTGAGTAAGAATTTGGGTGACATTGACATCCAACCCTAAACACTCCTAGAGTCCGATAGTGAATTTAGTATTGTGAAAGAAAGTTGAAAAGCATCCCTAACGGGAGGTGAAAAGAGCCCGAAACCAAGCAGACATAGTCAGGTGCGGTTCGAAAGTTTATCAGAATTGCACCATCCGTTTTGAAGAATGGGTCAGGGAGTTTATCTCAGTGGTGAGGTTAAGGTAACGTAGCCGCAGCGAAAGCGACAAGACCGTAGCTCGCAAGAGTATGGGTCGAGATGTGAAAGCGTCTGAAATCACTGGGATAAGACCTGAAGCCAGTCGATCTAATCCTGGATAGGGTGAAGTCTGGCGAAAGCTGGATGGAGGCCCGATACCGTTGCTGGAAACCAACCGCTCGGGTGATCTGGGATTAGGGGTGAAAAGCCAATCGAGACTGGAAATAGCAGGTTCCTTCCGAAATGTCTCTCAGGACAGCATAGTCTGAGACTGATAAGAGGGTAGAGCTACCGATTGGGCTGTCAAGGGCCGAAAGGCTCAGCTGTCCTGTCAAACTCCAAATCTCTTATCGTCGTAGAAGACTAGAAGTGAGGGTGCCCGGGTAAGCCGGGCTTCCGAGAGGGGAACAACCCTGACCAAGGTTAAGGTGTTTAAATACTGACTAAATGCTGAAGGGCGTCTGAATCCTCAGACAGTGGGAAGGTAGGCATAGAAGCAGCCATCCTTTAAAGAGTGTGTAACAACTCACCCATCGAGGGTTCTGGCCCTGAAAATGGAAGACACTAAGTCGGTTACCGAAACCTTGGATTGCGAAAGCAATGGTAGGAAGGCGTCCTCAATGGGTAGAAGTTGGGTTGTAAAATCCAATGGACCGTTGTGGAATGAAAATCCTGACACGAGTAGCAGCATAGCTGGGTTAGAATCCTAGCCGTCTGAAGGGCAAGGGTTTGCCAGCAATGTCGATCATCTGGCAGTTAGTCGATCCTAACTCAAACCTTAACTGAGTTTGAGGAAAGGGAAATCGGTTAATATTCCGATACCATGGAAATACACGCGGCAACGCAAGTCAAGAACCAGACGCTTCTAGATAGGTGAAGGCAACTTAACTGTCTAAGTCTGAGGAGATCCGTAAAGGAGAGAATCAGATGAAAGCAGGAATAGCTTGGCTCATGTCAAGTTTCACCGATTCTTGGAGACCATGAAAATGGTTCTTGAAGGGATTTTCCATGTTCGTACTCAGAACCGACACTGGTGCCCCACTCTGAGAAGGAGAAGACGTGATGGGATAACCCGGTTTAGGGAAATCGGCAACAATGGCGGAGTATCTTTGGTAGAATCCGTGCCTATGTTATCGCAAGGTAATGTAGGTCTCAGTAACAAAGAGGAGGCGACTGTTTAACAAAAACATAGGGGACCGCTAGTCAGAAATGATTTGTACGGTTCCTGAGGCCTGCCCAGTGCCGGAAGGTTAAATCTCGATTCAATGGGACTAAGCCCCGGTAAACGGCGGCAGTAACTCTGACTGTCATAAAGTAGCGTAATCCCTTGCCGATTAATTGTCGGCCCGCATGAATGGCTTAACGATCTCCTCACTGTCCCAAACCGGGACTCAGTGAAACTGCTTTGTGGTGAATAGGCCACAGACCTTCAATGGGAAACGAAGACCCCGTAGAGCTTTGCTGTAGTTTGGTGCTGTGTTATGGTTTTGAATGCAGAGTGTAGGTAGGAGTCGCTAATACTCAGCTTCCGGGCTTAGTGGAGACGACCCTGGAACACTACCCTTTTAAAATTGTAGCACTAACCGTGACAACGGAACAACATTAGATGGACAGCTCGGCTGGGGCGGTACTCTCTTGACAATCGATCAAGAGAGCCCAAAGTTCGGCTCATCCCGGTCAGAAATCTGGAGTAGAGTGTAAACGCAAAAGCCGAATTGATTGGATTCTGCAAAATAAGGAATCCAAAGGCGAAAGCCTGGGTTAGCGAGACATCGATTACTCTTAATGGGTGTCGGTGGTATCAGAAAAGCTACCTCGGGGATAATGGAGTCGTGGCTTCCGAGAGTTCACATCGACGAAGCGCATTGCTTCTCCGTTGTCGGTTCCACCCCTCCTGGGTGTGCACAAGCACCCAAGGGTACAGGTGCCCACTGGTTAAAGGGTGACGTTAGCTGGGTTCAGAACGTCGTGAGACAGTTCGGTCAC
>Ga0209635_10001998_pt1 | contig 15477 bp, 14 predicted proteins | sample DeeMarSWOR230_32_FD_187463 | JGI IMG/M metagenome (GOLD analysis project Ga0209635, IMG submission 187463) | Marine sediment microbial communities from White Oak River estuary, North Carolina - WOR-2-30_32 (SPAdes) (version 2) | ecosystem: Environmental > Aquatic > Marine > Intertidal zone >... | reverse complement strand
TCAAGCAGTGGACCAGAGATTTTTGCATGATAACGCTGTATTGCCTGCGGTGTGCAGCGGCATTCATGATATGGATCAGTAAAATATCCACACGGACATGGATTCATTGTAATTTCTTTACAAAACCGAAAATCAATCTCACTGTTCATAGACCTAAACTCCTACCTGAAGGATATCCAAAAAGACCGAAATGTCTAGGGGAAAGAATAAAGAAAAAGAGAATGGATATGGGGCTGTTTCAGAAAGATGTTGCTAGAATTGTTGGAGTAACGCCAGATACTATTACTCTATGGGAGAAAGGTCGCACAAGACCGGGTAAGAAGAACTTGAGAAGAATAGAGGAGTTCTTGGAAATAACACAGTAGAGCAACGATTGTATATGATTATCTCTCTACGAATTCAACACGGTTATTCAATGCCCTTCCTTGAGCAGTACGGTTATCAGCAACTGGGTTTGCTTCCCCATAGCCGATAGCAATAAGTCTTGATGAATCAATGCCTTTACGGACAAGCCAAGATTTTATTGTATCAGCACGCGCTTGTGATTTTACACGATTCAAAGAATCTGAACCAATGGTGTCTGAGTAACCATCAAGCTCAACATTAATGTTTGGATTATCTTGGATAATCTGCAAATTTTCATATAATAACATAGAATCTTCTTCAGCTATTTCTGTATATCCCACAAAATGGATTGTATTGAATTCCAACATGTGCTGACATGCCATAAAATAAAGTAAAATGTAAGGAAATATCCAGTTCTTAAGAGAAGCAATTTTTTTCATAAGTAACCTTTCGGCCTAATCTGCCAGAATAAATATATCATGAATTATTGAACCATCATCATTGAATTCTATACGGACCCAACCAGTTAAACCAAGAGGCGTTTCAATTAAATAATAATCGTCAGAATTCAACAATACTTGGACCTCTTGTCCTTTAGCAAGATGAACAATAGGAACAACCATAGAAGTATCAGAATATAGTACCACGTCCTGAACAACTTTGGATTGTATATCCACTGAATAGAAAGGTTGTTTGATTTCGACGAATCCGTTATCTATGAGTTTATATTTGCGTTTTTTATTAAACATTTCATTTGAACGACGCTCAGTATACACAAATCCATTCCCCGGTACGATAATTTTATCTGCTCCGAATTGCCCGAAAAATAAAGTATCTCCATTTTCTATACGACAAAACACATAAGTAGGGTCGCCGCTTGGTCCAGGCCAGTGTTTAATCAGAAATTCATCTGAGTTATTACCGTGTATGTGAGTCACAATAAGGTTAACAGTATCATGCGATGTTGATGTGTTTAATACAGTGGTTATAGATTTATCAAACAACACCATTTGCTTAAAATGGTATGATTGTCCACCAAACCATTTACCACCACACACCCCCAATACTATTGAATCAAGGTCTTCAAAATATTGAGCAAAACAAAACATCGGAAGTAGTGAGAACAATGCTATGCGACGAATAAACCTACACCAATTTTTCACTAAACCTCCATCTATTAAGTCATATTGGATGAAATAGCATATTTTATTCTTGAACGTGTTATGTTTCAGGCGAAATGGCACACAAGCTTGATTTTTTAACATACACTTCCTAGAGTCGTTCCCCATCTTTTTTATACCCCATATTATACATCTTTCGACGGGCTAATGTCAACCTTTTTTTCTCAGCTCTTCTCTTTAAGATATCCTCCTGTCTACCCATATAGACATCGACTGGACTCACATTTTTAAGCGCGGTATGTGGTGTCCTGGCATAGGTTGTAATTGCTTCATCTAATGCTTTTTTGAGCCTCTCTGGTGAGCAATACACCAGTAAGCACACCTTCTCCTTGATGCTCCGATGAAACCGCTCGATCTTACCCTGGGTCTGGGGATGATATGGTTTACCAAAGATGTGTTTGATACCGTGTGCATCTAAGTATCCAGCTAATATCTTTGAGGTAAACCCAGAACCATTGTCTGATAACAGCTTCGGTCTTTGATCATCCGGCAGGTGCCCCTGGGTTTTCGCATTCTCAAGCGCTTTTTCCACGACCTCGCTGATACTGAATGCGGTCTCATCCCGCTTTACATCCCAGGCTAAGGGATTGCGCGAATAATCATCCTGGACCGTGATCTGTTTGTAAAACCCCCAGCCCACCACAAAGTAATGCGTTGCATCACACTGCCAGATCTCATCCGGATGCTTGGTTCGGTTACGCCAAGCCTTAGCCGCCGGCAGATCCGTTACCGGTTTGGGTGCAACCAAACCTTCCTGTTTCAATAACCGATACACGGTCGATGAAGAAATACTAAAATCCTCTTCATCAGTAATCTTCACGGCTAAGAGCCGACAGCTCAATTCAGGATTGTTCAACGCCACCTCAAGTACACGTCGACGCTCATCCTCAGTTAACCGATTCCAGATCCGCCTGGGCGCACGTCTTTTCCCCACCAAACCATCACCTCCTTCTGCCTGATATTGCCGCTGCCAACGATAATAGGTCGATACTGGAATCTCCAGTTCCTCGAGCTTCTTGCGCTGCTTGCCCGATAATGCACCGAGTTCTCTCAGTAATGATATCTTCCTTAGTAAATCCAGTCGGCGATGCCATCCCGGCCTCACAAAAAGAGCCTTTTTTTGAGCAGAGATATTTCCAACGCCTGCTCGCCAACCAGTTCCTTCAACTGGATGTTCTCCTCCTTAAACTGCTCCACCTCGTCACGCGTCGCACTGCGCAATGTATCTCCCCGAAGACGATCCTTACCTCCCTCCATGAACTGCTTCAGCCAGGAATAATAGACTGCCGGACTGATCTTCTCTCTGCGACATAACTCTGAGAGCGGAATCTCCTTGCGAAAAGCCTCCAAAACAATCCTGATCTTGTCTTCCGCACTGAACCTACGTCTCGTTGCCTTCTTTACCTTACGGATTAACTTTGCCGCACCACCTGGTGTCGGTCTTGGTTCTGTTGTTGTTTGGGGCTGCGTTGTGCTCTCCATCTTGCCTCCTCGGGGTATTAAATTATACCCCTTTTTGGATGGAGCACAACCCTATGAGTGTATGTTAGTTTTTAGCCAATGTGTGCCACATGTGCTGAAACAGAACAGTTACGGTCACCCGATTTCATTGCAATAATACTTATATACAATTTTTCCCATCTCAGACATACTGTCGGGTTATAGGATCGGGTAGCGGAGAGCAGTGCTTAGGGTCAGAACACTTACTACCGAATACGCTCTGTGTAATCAATATCTCAACATTCGCAAAAAAGAACTTGTTCGTAAAATTCGGCGTCCCGAAGAAAGATGATTTAACAATTTCAATATATGATGTAGTAGGTAAAAAAGTAATGAATTTAGTTAAAGAGAATCTTACTCCAGGATTCTATCAGGAAAAGATTGAAACCAGAAATTTTGCCAGTGGCATCTATTTTCTTGTTCTTAGGCAAGACGGCGAAAAAATCGCGAAGAAATTTCTCATTGTTAGGTAAAATGATAAAAAAGCTCTCGCTATTCTCAGATTTTTATGAAATTTATTTGTTGACATAGGTGTGAATGAAGTTATAATTTATAAGATTAGGGAGTTAGCGTGAAAATACTATTAGTAATTTTCATCTTTACCCTTGGCTTCAGTCAGATAGACTGGGAATATGAGATTGTGGATTCTGTGGAGAAATCAAAGGGAGGTTTTGTATATGTTTCATTGCAGTTAGATACCCTTTTATCGCCTAAATTTGTTTATTACTATGTAAAACTCGATACTAATCACAGTGATACCCTAAGATTATTATACACGTTCAAAAACGGCAATCAGTGGGTGAAGGAAACAATTGATAGTAGTATTGGCTACCACTTAACGAGTTATTACCAACATCCATCTTTATGTTTGGATAGGTATGACAAGCCACATGTTGCTTATATTCACCGCAGAGAAGACACCACTTATCATCTGCATTATGCTCACAAAGATAATGGAAATTGGATTGACACCATATTAGCTACTTCTGTAGGTGGTTCTAGAATGGCACTTGATACTAATGATTATCCTTGTATCGTGTGTGTACGTAAAGCTCCTGCTGATACTTTCTACCGTATAAAATATATCTATTGGGACGGTATGTCCTGGGATTCTTCTGTTATCTATGATGGCAATGATCTTTGGGACTGTGGGCCATCACTAGCGATAGATCAGAAAAATCATCCTCACATTGCATATTATCAAGCATGCAATCCTTTATCTGATTCTGTGAAATATGTTTATTGGGATGATACAAACTGGGTTTTTGCCTGGGCTGAAAGTATTTTTGAAATGAGCGAGCAGACGTCTCTATCGCTATCTTTAGATTCCTCTGACCATCCTCATATTGCCTACTGCAAGTGGCCTGCTTTATACTATTCATTTTATGATGGTAGCTCATGGCATACAGAAGGACCGATCGACGGTGCTTCTTACCAGATTCGGCTTGACCTTGATAGCCTAAATCTGCCACACGTAGTTTACGTTGACCAAATGATTTTCCATCCCACATACAGTTATCGTGATAGTATAACATGGAATTCATGTGGCTGGGTTGAACCAGACACGCACGTTTACACCTATCGTTCAGTTTCTTTTTGTTTAGATGATAATAGCGAACCGCATGTTGCCTATGTTGGCATTAGTAGTGACTACGATAAAATGAAATACGCCAAAGGTGCATTCGTGGGGATTGAGGAATTAGGAAATACTGTAGTATCGCAGTATGATATTAAAGTTTTTCCAAACCCAAGCCAAGAATTTATTCATATAGAATACGTCTTACCCAAAAAGACAAATGTTAATATATCGATCTTTGATGTGGCAGGCAGAAAAGTGAAGAGTGTTACTAACGAAAATCAGGGATCCGGCACATACCGAAAATCATTCGATGTTGGGAATATACCGCAGGGTGTTTATTTTGTCAGGTTACATACCAGTGATAAATCGATCGTGGAAAAGGTCATATTCTTGAAATAGCTCTATGCAGTAACATAAAAAGGGGTGGTATTTGCCACCCCTTTTTGCTATTTAAGAGCAAAAATTCTTTGTAGATTCATGCTGGTAAGTGCAGTCCCCTTCACGAGGATATTGCAGACTACAAACAGCCAAAGTATTGAGGACATCAGATTGACAGTTAGAATCTTTATATCTCAGGGGTTTTTATATATTAATATATAATCCTTAAGAACTCTGGTAGACCCCTTTGAGCAACCAAGAGACTAGTGAATAAAAGGTATGTAGAGTGTGTTATAGATGGTTATTAACATTCAGGTTAGTAACAGGAAGCGCAAGCGGGGTCAGGCCCCGCTGCTGCAAGCCACGGGGTAAACTTGATATTCTAGACACAAACAACGAAAGGCAGAGAGGGCATGAGATGGCAACTGGCCAGAAAAACGTGACCCCTTTACAATATCAGAGTATTGCATGCAAAGCAATAGGACGGGTCTTCTAGATATTCTTAAAGCGGTTTATAACCGCTGCCAGACGTTTTTGTCTAACGAGCGGTACTGGATAGCCTCGGCAATATGCTCAACTTTTATATTTCCCTTGCCCTCTAAATCGGCAATTGTCCGCGCTACTTTCAACACCTTATCATAGGCACGCGCCGAAAGTCCAAACCTTTCAATTGCTGTTTTCAACAATGACTGTGACTGTTCATCAATCGGACAAAATTTTCGTATATCTTTTGATCCGAGATGCGCGTTACAGTAAATCTTTTTCTTCTTTTCAAAACGAGTGAGCTGCATTTCTCTTGCCTTATTTACTCGCTTCCTAATTTCTGCAGATGATTCAGCAACTTGGGTAGATTTTAATTCATCATATTTGAGCGATGGTACTTCAATGTGAATATCAATGCGATCAAGCAGTGGACCAGAGATCTTTGCATGATAACGCTGGATCTGCTGGGGTGTGCAGCGGCATTCATGATAAGGATCAGTAAAATATCCACACGGACATGGATTCATTGTAATTTCTTTACAAAACCGAAAATCAATCTCACTGTTCATAGACCAAAACTCCTAGCAGAAGGATATCCAAAAAAACCGAAATGTCTAGGGGAAAGAATAAGGAAAAGGAGAATGGATATGGGATTATTTCAGAAGGATGTAGCTGAAATCATTGGGGTAACGCCTGATACAATTACTAATTGGGAGAAAGGTAGAACGAAGCCATGTAGGAAGAACTTGAGAAGAATAGAGGAATTTCTGATAAACGATAAAGATGAATAAAAACAGGACAATCCATGATTTATACAGCAATATTATTACATAATACCAACGATCTGCAGTTAGTGGTATGGGAAATCGTTGCGATACATACCAGAAAGTCAGACGATCAATGGAAACCTGTAATAGCAATCATTTCCTTTTAATGAATCAGCAAATGATGAAATAGTAACAAACAACGACCCCTTGACATCCCTCAGATTTTTCTTATAATGCATATACGAAACGAGAGGTATAGAGACTTCCTGAGGCGAAAGCTTCATGAAATACTCTGTATCTCTTTGTATTTTTGGGATTCTTATATTAATTGTTATATATAGAGAGGGAGCATAATGAAAAAAGTTCATCTGCATGAAGTAAAATTGATAGATGGAATACTACATCAAGGTGAAATCATTGACAACGATAAAAAAACAGACAGAAAATATGATTGTCAAAGAATGGCATAGTGCTGGTTCGGGATATGGGCTGGCAGGTTTTAAAAAACAAGCACAATGCAGATGTTTGCCAGATCATGCTCTTAAAGTATTGGAGGGTTAATTTAACCTTGAGCCTGACCATTGACAAACTAATTAATTATTGCTATAATAAAAACACGAGAACGTATGAACACCTCACTGAGATTTTCTTCCAAGTGAGGAAGTTTATGTGTTTTTTGTATTAAAAGTTAATTTGGGGATTAAGGATGTAGAATGAGCAAGAGATGTTTGATGAACTGGCGAAGTAGAGATAGTGGGAATGTGCATCCGACACTCATGCTGGAGCAGTGCATAATGTATAATAAAAAAAGGAAGAATTATGCGTAGAATGGCTTCACTAAAGTATATCGTTGTCGTTTGTCTATCATGGGCAGGAATCAATGTTGATAAAGTGCTGGAGATCAAGAGTATCCACAAGGCTGCGTTCAGGCTTCTATACAAAAATAACGTGGAAATGGGATCACAATCTATATGAATTATGGATACTGAATACCATGCCAGGATAGCCTACCGAAGCCCATGTTGCGTAGTTGAAACAAAGAATAGGAGGTGGTAAAATGTCAAAAAGCATAGAGAATTACTTAATTACCAGAATCCTCAAAGTCTGTTTATTTCTATGTATGTTGTTTTCATTTATTGCTTCAAAAGGTGCTCGATGTGGAGGTCCACCCCCACCTTCAAACCCACCGGATGAAGCAGTTGTGTATTGTGAAATTGATGCAATGAATGGATTCAAACCCAATGTGCAAAGATTCAAGGATGAATTAAAAAAGGCCAATCAGAATAGATCTTTGGGTGCAAAAGATGATAGTCTGAACCTAGATCCTAATCCTCAATTTCTTAGAGGAGATACCATACCAGATGAATTACTGCAGTACTTGAAGGATCATCGTTCTATCGTTGATACTCTTACTTCACATGACGAAAGAGTATATATTTGTGGTGTAAGAAGAATTGTGATAGCGACAATAATTAGCCCGCACGATAGTTCAGCTGCGGGATGTACTGATTATTCCACAGGGGATACAACCGTTCATAACGAAGGTCTAACAGCTATTGCAGTTGAAACAATTATAGATTCATGTTTTGCAAATGAAAAACCGTATGATAATCATTTACAATGGGCAGTAGCTCATGAACTAGGTCATCAGTTTAATTTGCCTTATCCTTTTGAACATTGTCCTCGAAGTGATTGTATGATGTGGTTTGCTTGGTCTGCATATGGTGCATATAAAAGCACTTTCTGCGATAGTTGTTGCTCACGTTTGGGCTGGAGTCATCCATAAAGGAGGAGAAATGTTTAAGAAAATACTTATTTTGTTGTGGACTTTTAGCTGTTTGCTAGGATTGCATGCGCAGCATGGCAATTTGGTTTTGCGGATTATGGTACCCAAACAGAAGATTTATATTGGTGAACCGATATTAGTTAAGTGTATACTCGTCAATAATGGGATTGAACAAAGCAAGGTATATTGTGCCCCCTATGAACCACTATTGACAGCTGGTGTATTAGAATACACCCTCAATATACCAAATCATACAGAGGATTTTAAATACCGAGTACGCAGGCATGTTTTAGGATCACAACCACCGGATTTCACACTTGGTTCTAGTGATTCTATATATTGGTATGCAGTACTCAATTGGTATAATTGGAATTGGGGTACTGCATTTAAAAAATTCGATTATCTTCATGATCTAACAACAGGAGAATATCAACTTCGGTGTGTGTATTACTTGCCATCTGAGAATTTAAGCAAAGTATGGCAGATTTCTTCGAACGTCACTCGGTTCTCGACCACAAAAATGCCAAAACAAGAACTCGAAAATTTCAAAGAAGCACAGGAATTTTTAGATCAATATTTAGGCTACCCTGGCAATATGAATACTGAAGTCTATGAGAAAGCACATAGTGTTCTTCCAGATATTATCGACAAAGATACAAGTATAACTGCAGAATATAGTCATTATATACTCGCTTACATCTCTCCACTGTCCAGTAGGATAGATGTTTGCAAGTCGTTCTTACAGAAATATGCTAATACATCGCTGGCAGAAGAAATGGAGTTTTGGCTGGCCAGGGCTTATATAGGTATTGGGGAAGAAGAAGTTACGAGAAAGGCTTTTGAAGAAGCCATGAGGAGATTTCCAGGTAATGTTAGAGGATACTATTATCAATATCTAAAGCACATGGGCATTAAGGAGGAGTAGAAAGATGAAGGTTTTTCTATCATTTTTCATATTTGTTTCCGTCACATTTGCAAATTTAATACCAACCCCGTTATTTACAGACCCTGAATCAATGCAACGAATCGGTTGGGAAGCCACAATGGAACACCTCGAAGAAGCAAATCTCTTTTCGCAAAACAATGGAATATCCTTCGTAAAACTCAGAGTCGATTTCCCTGAGACATTTCTTGGTGTTATTTCTGATCAAACATGGGATCGCTTGATATATCTTGTGGGTATAGATAGCTTGGGTGATAGATACATGAGATTCACAAAGGCATACGGAGATTGGCAATCTTCATCATATTTTCGAAGTCCGCGTGGTGTGACATGCGATTCAACGGTCTTTAACAGCAGGCCTGATAGCTATTTCGTTTATATTGCTGACTCATACAATGATCGTATTGTGCGCTGTTATTATGATGCCAATACTGATACAATGCTATTCTATGACAATATGCTTTCAGACTCGCTATCTCATCCAGAGGATGTTGCCTGCGTATCAATTTCTTCGGGTGGGTCATACATGATAATCGCTGACACGGATAATCATAGATTCAGAATTGTTAAAATCAATTCGAATTTAACCTATTCAATCGAAAAAACCTATGGGTCCGAAGGATCCGGCACTGGGCAATTCAAATACCCTACAAGCGTAGCAATGGTGGCTTGTCCAGATTCCTCTAACTATTATAGAATCTATATTGTTGATCAGTATAACTTTAGAATTGTAAGTCTTTTGTATAACTCAAGTACAAATTCTGTCTCGTGGGAGCGTGTTTATACCGATGCCACAAAGACTGTTGGCTTCCAAGCTGTAACGAGTAACCCGTATTACTGTGTATATGTCACGGATGGCGCATAGGAGAAAATATGGGTTTTCACTCCGGGGCTAACTGAGTTTCTATACACTTATGGCGGGGCTTCACAGTTTTATGATCCCATTGATATTTGTATATATCAAGATGAAATTTTGGTTACTGAAGCGTGGACTGCTGGTACTGGCATTCAGCATTTCGATATTATTCCCGAGATTCGTGATTTTTATCCTGAATCTGATACATTTGATGCACTCATAGATTCAGTTAAGATAAACTTTAAAGTCTGCGAAACCGCTGGTTATTTAACAATGACAAGTTGTGGTTATACAATCATTGATAGCCAATATTTCGAACCAGGAACATCATCCGTTTACTGGAATGGACGAGAAGGTAGTGGTAAACCTGCGGTTCCCGGAACTCATCCAATATATATTCAATGCCCGGGACATACAGTTGGCACAGCATATGTGACAGTAAAAGGAACTAAAATTGAGGGTGACGTTGCTGACCTACACTGGCAACCTTCAGGAAATCCTTATGTATTAGTCGAAAACAGCTATATAGGGGGCTATGACACTTTAATTATTGATCCTGATGTGTTGGTTATGGGACATGATGCAACCAGCAACTTGCAGATTGCCGGTGTTTTAAAATCCATTGGAACATCAAATGATACAATTGTATTCACCTCACATCGAAAACTCGCTCCACAGGAAGATTCTACCTATTCAGGGATGTGGCGGGGTCTTATTAACTATGGTTCTAGTACGTATGTAACAGAAATAAAGTATTGTCTCTTTGAATATGCGGATGTTGGTTTGGAAATCTGGTCTGATCTTGAGGTAAAATCTGATATAATAGAAAACAGTTATCTTAGAGAAAATGTCCTTCCGGCACGCTGTGATTTCCGGTGTGCAGGTGTGTTTGGCTATAATAATGAATACAGTGATAATGATACTAGTAAAATTGAAGTCTGGCCCTATCCTCCGTCAAAAAATCAACCACCAAAAAATCAACACAATATTGCTGATACGGCCATTACAACTTCAGCAGATCTCAATTCCCCATCTAATGGTTTGTGCAAAGTTGCTGACATGACTATAAAAGACCAAACGATACCGTACTGGTTCAGATATGATTATCCTCGTAGATATATCGTTTCTGGTTCGGAAGATTCTGTTATGACCCTTATTATTGAACCTGGAATACGTATTGAATTCGACCAAAATACATTACTTGAAATTGGCGATAAAGATCAAGGGTGGTATTACCGTGGCAGATTAATTTGTGAAGGTCTGGATAATGACACCATTACCTTAACTGGTGTGGGTGGTGGTTCCTGGCAGGGACTGCAGTTTTGTGACACGAGTTGTACAGCTGATACTTCAAGTATTAAATATACATTAATAGAAAATGCGGGCTCAGATAGTGCCGCAATCCTATTGGGTGATTCAACGTCAATAAACATTGAGAATTGCCGAATCTATGAAAGTAGTAAATATAGCATCAGTATGCCTAATCATAATCCTTGTAATAATATTACTATCAAAAATTGTTTGTTTGAAGAAAATTCTATTCCGGTTTTGACTTCTTTCAGTAATCTTTCAGCACTTGATTTATGTTCATACTTGAATAATACGATGAGCGTTATTGAAGTCTTGGGAGATACTCAGGTTCATAAATCTGTGACAATCAACTACCAATCAATTCCATTATACTTTCTCAATAAGGATCCGTATGGCTCTGATTTTGTGATCCATGGTGACAACTCTTTAGCAACACTAACAATTGACCCTGGCACAATTATTAAATGCGACAGCACAGTAACCATATCAGTCGGGCACGTGGATCAAAATGACAGAGGCAAATGTGTTTCAATTGGCAATGATTCAACATCCATTGTTTTTACGTCACTTAATCCATCTGCATACTGGGGCGGCATTCAGCTTTATGCTTATAATTCTCAAGACACATCAACTTTCGAATACTGTGAAATATCTCATACTGAAGATGCCAGTATTCAAATTTATAACACATCTCCTATAATAAAGAACTCAGTCATCAAGAACAGCGCTAATGGAATAATTGTAAATGGCACAAATTCACAACCATTGGTCGAATACAACTTAATAAGTCTAAATAACTGTGGTATTTATAATACAGATACAGGATCGACAAATCTAAGGTTGTGTAATAATGACGTATTTGGCAATAGAATAGCCATTAAAAATGAACTCACCAGCTATAATATTGATGCAGACTCAAACTGGTGGGGAGACAGCCTTGGTCCGTGGGATCCATCAACTGGTTTGCCTGACTCGAATTATGCTGGAAAAGGTGACTCTATTGGTGACTATGTTTATTACCGACCATGGCTCACAGAACCTGTTCAGCATGCTGAGAGTTTAATTGTGATAACACCCAATGGTGCGGAAACACTTTATTGTGAAACTGACACTGTAATCCGATGGTCAAGAACAATTACACCAACAAGGCAGGAGTTGTATTACACAACTGATTTTCCAGAAGGAGGGAGTATCACCACAACCGAAACTTTATGGCAGTTCATTGATACAGTTGATGTAAATGACACGAGTTACGTATGGAGTATTCCTCTTGAGCTCTCTCTCCGGTGCAGAATTGCAGTAAAATTGTATTATGATGACGAAAGCGATGAGTTGTCTGATATTACCGAAGGTAATGTCACAAACACATATATAAGAGAAAATGATTATTATGTTGTGAATCCAGTGTTTAAACAGGCAGATAATTCCATTAGTCCAGTACCGCAATTAAACAGCAGCGAGGCAGGCTATGGAAATAATGTGCTTGTAGACATAAGCGATGCGAATTTTTCCATTGTTGACACAGTGCCACCGCTGATAACTGTTCTCGAACCCAATGGTGGTGAATATTTCATACCAACAAGAGAAGAAACAATAAGATGGCAGGCAAGTGACAATCACAAACTCGACCATTTCAACATCTGTCTTTCAACTGATGGCGGATTGAATTATCCTGATACAATAGTAAAAGATCTTGAAGCGCCTTGCAGTACTTATGCCTGGACACCATCTGAAAAGAGGAGTTATATCTCTAAGATACAGGTCATTGCGAGTGATTCTTCGGATAACTCTAGCAATGATGTAAGTGATAATTTTTTCTATATCCCTGTGAAATCATATTCAAATGAAATGAGCGCATATAATAATGCACGAAGGCTCATACGTACATTCCCCCAAAATATCTATACGGTTTATACAACAGAGATATCTAGTGACAAAGGAGATAAAAAACAAGAAGATGAAATCCATGACAGAGATTACGTGGACAACAATAGCATCCGAGAACACAATCTGGATCAAATAGAACCCTCACTTCATAATTCAAACATTAAAGATAACTTACGAAATACAAATAAGATTTACTTTACCTACTCGACTAATATGGGTCAGAATTGGACAACTCCTTTCAATGTCACGGGAACATATGACGGTATGTGTCCATCGATGGCTATGAATAGTAATGCCTATAAGATTGGTGTTGCTTGGACAAATACGACTGGCAGTAAAATACTATATCGCTATTGTTACTACGGTATGCCATCATGGTTTGTATATACAGTAGTAGATGAAGTGACAAATGTGACTTATTCACCTGTGGCTATTCAATTTGCCAGCGACTCAATTCACCTGGTTACTTTAAGGACAAATCAGATAACCAAAGGTGAAGTACGGCAGGAAGTTTTGTACCTTAAGTTTCCGTGGACAAATCCCACAGCAATCACAATGGACACTCTTGATTACTGGCGTATTACTTATGATGATCCGGTGTCGGAATACATATCTTTAGCAGTAGATTATAATAGACATGGTCATGTTGCCTGGGAAAGACCACCGGGTGAAGATACGCTGTATACCACATCGACACCGCTCGACATATATTATGTTGAGAAAAATACTTTTGTTGAACCAAAATACAATGTTTCCGATAGTGATTCGAATTCGATATATCCCTCAATTGATTGTTACGGTGGTCATTTCTATGTTGTCTGGCAGGAAAAAGTCAATGGTTACAATGTTTTTCTATATAAAAGGAATTACATTCAATTCCCGCCCAGCTCAAAGACTGATACAATTTCTCAGACCTCTGGAAATTCAGAGTTTGCAGTTTCAAGAATGGGCGGTGTGGTGCTTTGGGCAGAAGGAAATCCTGCTGAGATCTACGGTCGGATATGGGATAGTATGGAAGAATGTTGGCTTGATGTTGAAAACTGGAGTAATACAACAGATAATTCAACTTATCCGCAGGTTGATGCCTGGCAAAGTGAAGGTGGAACTGATATTTTTGGAGGCTGGACTGAAAACACTGACACCTGTGGTTTTGGCAAGAAATTTGTATCGTTCTTCCCCGGTAAAGATAATAACGACATATCTTTTCCTAGCTACTATTTGCAACTTGGTGACAACATGTCAACACCATTTACTGAACATCGAGATACCACAGCAGTCTATGAATATAACGTGTTTGATTACGGAGCTGACAGTCTAGTTTACTATCTGCCTTACATAGACTGCAACGCGAAATGTCGTTTGATTGTTGAATTATATCGACCGGATTCTAATAGCGTTTCTGGTAGAGGTGATAAATGGAAGGTTAAGCTGGATGTGGATAACGTAATACACCAAATGATAGAGCTCGCACCAGGTGAGCTCAAGCGTGTAAATCTGGATGTTCCATGGTTGGTGAATATCGATGGGTCTGCTAGAATAAAATTCGACAAGAAACAAGGCGATTTTATACTTGGAAGGCGAGTTCTATTTTATGAATATGAAAGGAGTTCGGAGAATATCGGATCAATTTTGGCTGGCGGTGGTGCTCAGGGTTCCGGGACCATGGAAATGGATCAAATATTCTACAAAGGTATATCTCCAAATCCTACTAGAGGAAATCTGAGGATGCAGTTCAATTCACCTGATCAACGTAGGGTAGGTATAAAGCTATATGATGTTACAGGTCGATGTGTAAAAGAGATCTTTGATGGTAATATGAGAATAGGTTTGAATCAAATCTCAGTTAGGACAAAGAAACTCTCAGCCGGTATATACTTTATACGTATAGAGACAGACGATGATCTGATTACTGAAAAGGTTATCATATTAAAGTGATGTTCGAATTTTGTCTACTAAGAGAGGGTCGGCGAAAACCGACCCTTTTCTGCTTCACAATCATCCCTCATCCTTGATAGCAATAATTCTCCTTTGCTTGTAGTATCCAGTCAACCCTGTCCAACTCACAAGAAGTTATAGACAGAAAACAGGCAAAATATTGAGGACGTCACATTGACTGCCAGAATCTTTGAATCTCAGGATTTTTTATATATTAATATATAATCCTAAAGAACTCCAGTAAACCCCTTTGAGCACCTGAGAGATTAGTGAATAAAAGGTATATAGAGTGTGTTACAGATGGTTATTAACATTCAGGTCAGTAACAGTGGCGAATTTCCATGGGTTCATTGTAATTTCTTTACAAAACCGAAAATCAATCTCACAGTTCATAGACCTAAACTCCTTTCAAAAGGATATCCAATAATCGGGGTCGGTGCTTGACAATTTGACATTTTAGCCACCATGTTTCTTCTTCAATTTATTCCTCGCTCGCTTGTATAATTGACCAAGCGAGGAATATTTC
>Ga0209635_10001993_pt1 | contig 15492 bp, 9 predicted proteins | sample DeeMarSWOR230_32_FD_187463 | JGI IMG/M metagenome (GOLD analysis project Ga0209635, IMG submission 187463) | Marine sediment microbial communities from White Oak River estuary, North Carolina - WOR-2-30_32 (SPAdes) (version 2) | ecosystem: Environmental > Aquatic > Marine > Intertidal zone >... | reverse complement strand
GCTGTGATTGCAATTCGTTCATTTGTCAAGCGTGAGCATGATAATTATTCCGAATTTCTGAAATCATCATTCAACCAGATTGATTCCTTGAATATCCAAAATCTTATTGTCGATGTAAGAGGCAATGACGGCGGCCATCCGGATTACTCGATAGATTTACTGAGATATCTTATGGATAAGGATTTTGTCTATTTTAAAACAAAAGTTAATAATGAGATATGGAATGATGTTATCAAACCGTATAAAAATAACTTTAAGGGAAAAGTCTATATTCTTATCAATGGGGGAGAGTTATCCACAACAGGTCATTTTGTTTCGTTGGTGAAGTATCATAATATCGGAACGTTTATCGGGCGGGAAAGCGGCGCCACATTCTCGTGTCATGACAATTCTCTCAGATTTGTTTTGCCGAATACTAAAATCAACGGCAAAGTCGCGAGAAACACTTTTGAAACCGCGGTGACTGGAATAAGCTGGGAAAAGGGAATCATGCCGCATCATTATGTGGAACCAAATTTGGAAGATTTGATTAGTGGCGTGGATACAATAATGGAATACGCTCTCAACCTCATTAAGCATTAAAAAAACTCCAGGAGGTATACCATGAAAAAGAAAAGTATCAAACACGGGGATTTATTGTTGTCTGGATCCGGAAAGTGCCCTCAAACATATGTAAAAATAGTTATCTTTTTCTTTTTAATCCTTGTTTTCTCTATTACGGGATTTTCTCAGGATATCCATCGGGCAGTCTCTGAAGGGGATCTTGAAAAAGTGGAATTGCTGCTGAAAGAGAATCCTCTTCTTGTGAACAAAGAGGACAACAGCGGACGCACTCCCATATTCACGGCAATCATCCGACGCAATCCAGAGATGGTCAAACTCTTGATAGATAAGGGTGCTTTGGTGCGTGTGGGAGACAGCAACCTGAGGGCACCTATCCACTTTGCAGGATTTATGAACGATATCAGCATGTGATGAAATGAAGGATTTGTTATGGGTTTATGTTGACTTGAGTTCCCATCCCCCGAGGGCGGGCTTTTCTCTGCAAGGTCAAACTCCCATTTATTCCATGCAGAAGCGTGTGAAAAATCTCTCGTTTATCCTGAATGATGCGTTTGAAAAATATTATTCCGGATTGAATCTCACGCATGCCCATTTTCCAAAGCCCGGGCAGACTCTTGAGTTTGAGGGCCTGAAGGTGTCAGTCATCCCATCCTACCAGAACAAGAGAGGGTTCTTCATAGAATGCGACGGGCTTTCCCTGTTCTGGCTCGCAGGCCTCTCCGACGATTACATCAGTTCGAAAAAAGATACCAGAGCGGTCGAATTCGTCAGGGGTAACTTCCCCGGTGTCAATCTTATGTTCCTCGGCACACCGGATGGGATCGGCCCGGAAAAGGGGAATGGAGCAAGAGAAACCTATCTCGAATCGATGGGCTTGAATCCAGATGCCGTATTCTTCATGGGGAAGGAGCATTTGGGGAGAAGGATTCTCTATCAGGTTAAACGAAGAATACAGAATCCGAAAAATATTTATTGCGCAGAAAATCCGGGAGACATGTTCTTCTACGTTCAAGGTGAAATAAGGTGATGACGACTTCATATTTTTTGCTCATTAATATGAGGAATAGGGATTGAAAAGATTATATCGAAAAAAGGAGAAGATCATTTTTCAGCAGAGCCTAATCAAGACAAAGGAGATAGTCGTGAGATTTACAAAATTATTTTTTTTTGGCTTGCTTGTTTTTTCAGTAACACACTTATTTTCACAGGAGATCTTTAGAGCTGTTATGACCGGTGACCTGAACAGAACAAAGACACTGCTTGAAGAGCACCCGGAATGGATAAACGCAGCATCCTGGGGTAACTGGACACTTTTGCATAGGGCAGCACAGAACGGACATGAAGATATAGTTGATTTTTTAATTTCGAAAGGAGCCGACTTGGAAGCAAGAACAACGCTAGGTGAGACTCCATTGTATGCGGCTATATATCAACAAAAAGAAGAGACTGTTAAGCAGCTCATCGAGAAAGGTGCAGATATTCTTGCCGTAAGGAATGATGGCGAAACAATGCTGCACATCGCCGCGGCTATCGGTAATGAATCCATTGTAAAATGGCTGATTGCAGAAGGGTTGAATGTCAACATCAAAAGAAGATACGGAATAACGCCGCTACACCTCGCAGCGGTTTTCGGACATAAAGCAGTGGTAGAAATCCTTATTTCAAAGGGAGCAGATATTAATGCTAAGAATAATAACGGCCGCACGGCGCTTCATCTGGCAGCTGCTTCCGGGGAGACGCAAATCGTTGCCCTGTTGAAGGAAAAAGGAGCAGAGGATAAACCTGAAGACTACCCTAAAATAACCGGTGAATATTTAGGGCAAAAAAAACCGGGTTCAATACCGGAGCCCTTTGCACCTGGCATACTCCTCAATACCCATCGGCCGCACGGCGGTATTGCTTTTTCACCCGACGGGAAAGAAATTTATTGGGTTGCGGCGTTAACCTATGGTACCTTTCAAAAAATTTGGCTGATACGCCAGATCAACGGTCGATGGAGTCCCCCGAAAGCGGCACCTTTTGATGAGAAATATCATTTTGGTTGGCCGGCTTTTTCACCAGATGGGAAACGATTATTTGTTAATATTCACAAACCTGTGGGTGATTCTCACCAACAGATAGATGTTGATATTTGTTTTTTGGAAAAAACTCCACAAGGATGGAGTAAGGCGATCAATCCGGGACCTCCATTGAATTCGGACAAAACCGAACTCAGCCCATCCATCAGCAGAAATGGAACGGTCTACTTTCATAGCCCCGATATTCAAGGAGGGTATGGTGGCCCTGATATATATCGTGCGAAACTGACGAATGGCAATTACGAAGAGCCTGAAAATCTCGGTGATTCGATTAATTCTGAATCCATGGAGGTTTCTCCTTATATTGCCCCCGATGAAAGCTATTTGCTCTTTTCTTCTATGCGTTCCGATGGTTATGGCGATTTTGATTTATACGTGAGTTATAAAAAGGAAGATGGGACCTGGACAAAAGCCAAAAATTTGGGAGAAAAAATAAATTCATCCGCCAGAGATGATGCTCCGGTCGTTTCTCCTGACGGTAAGTTCTTGTTTTTTATGAGCAGAAGAAACGGAATCGGAGAATTTTTCTGGGTGGATGCAAAGATCATTGAAGATCTTAAACCAAAAGAATTGAAATAAATTAAAGCAATTCAAGAAGTATTCTATGAGAGCAGGATTTTTTATATACAGTACATGTCAAACACCCTGAGGAGGTAATAACCATGACTTCAAAAAGAATGACAATAATCCTACTGTGTATTCTCTTGTGTTTACCAGTGTCTTCGATGGCTCAGGATATACATGAAGCGGCCAAGACCGGCGACATTGAGCAACTGAAAAGAATACTCAGTGAAAACCCATCTCTGGTCAACAGCCCGGATAAGGATCAGATGACGCCTTTGCATCACGCCGTCGACGCCGGAAAACTTGAGGCCGCTTCTCTTCTAATTAAAATGAGTGCGGATGTCAATGCCGTGAATTTCAAAAAAGAAACGCCGTTACACATGGCAGCTTATAAGGGCAACGCCGATGCTGTGAAATTGCTGCTTAAACATGGCGCCGACCCGACCAGGCGAGAAATGCGTGACAGGATACCGCTGTATCTGGCCTGCAACTGGGGAAATGATCTGGAGACGGTCAGACTTCTGATTGATGCGGGATCGGACGTCAATGATAAGAATAGCCGGGGAGAAATAGTCCTCATATCCACACTCTTCTATGGCAAGAAGGAGATCATCGACCTCTTGATCGATCGAGGAGCAATCATACCCGATGATAAAGGAATTCTGCGGCGGGTTCTGTACGTCACAGCTTCAAACGGCATGGAAAGGCCGTTCAACATTGCCGTCAAGAAAAGTGAGAAACAGAACATGGAATGGTGGACAGGTATTCCGATACATGCCTGCGCTCGAGGCGGCTCGGTTCCCATCGCCAAGGCCCTTCTGGATAAAGGCGCTGATTTCATACAGAAAGACCGATACGGTATCGAACCATTGCACATTGCAGCCGAACACGGGAGAACGGAATTTGTGGAATTTCTGCTGTCAAAAGGAGCGCAGATTGACAGCCCCAGCCGTATGGGGAAAACCGCGCTCCACTTTGCATTGGATAAGGGGCACGATGAGCTTGCGGCTTTTCTTGTCAGCAAGGGCGCTTCCCAGGCCCCTCCTCAATTTCCTGTTTTAAAGGGCGGTTATCTGGGACAGACAGAGCCGGGGGATACGCCTCAAATGTTTGCACCGGGAATCGTATCCGGTCATGGTTTCGAGAGTGAGCATAGTCCGGCCGTATTCTCACCCGATCTTAAGGAGGTCTACTGGACTCAGAAATTCCGGGGTCCAATACTTTATATGGAACAAAAAAATGGCGTCTGGACCGCACCAAAACCCGCGCCTTTCTGTTCTGAATACGGGGATGGCGAACCCATTTTTTCTCCCGACGGCAAAAAACTGTTTTTTCTCTCATTCAGGCCGCTAAAACCGGAAGGCCCCAGCGATAAGGAAAACATGTGGTATATTGATCGCACTCTCGAAGGGTGGTCTGAACCGAAACCCGTTTCACCCCTGATCAATGCTTTTGATTTACACTGGCTCTTTTCCGTTGCCGATAATGGAACGATATACTTTGCCTCTCCCAGCGGGGATAGTCTTGGATCGAATGATATTTACAGTTCCCGTCTCGTCAATGGAGAGTACGAGGAGCCGAAAAACCTGGGGAATGTCATCAATACAAGCAGTATCGATCACACCCCATACATTGCTCCTGACGAGAGTTATCTGATTTATGTTTCCTCAGGGGAATCTTCATCTCCGAGGGATATGAAATTTTACATAAGTTATCGTGACGAGGATGGTTCCTGGATGAAACCGGTCAATATTGGTGAAAAGATAAACTCCATACAATTAGCCCTCTGTCCGGCCGTCACACCGGACGGCAAATATTTGTTCTTCATCGGAGCTGCTGATATTTACTGGGTAGATGCCGAGTTTATAGAAAGATTAAAGCCTGATCATATAAAGTGAGAGGCAGGTGTGAAACGGATAGTTTTTTTATTCGGATTCGGAATCTCGATCATTTTTTTCACCGTAAACCTGCCGACAAGGCTGATACCGAAGTGAGTGGATGCTAAGAGGGAAAGCAAAAAATACCTCTGCATTTTGCATCCTGTTGAAAATAGAAAAAGGAGGGTTCCATGAGAAAATTCGTTTTTCCACTTTGCCTTCTTCTCTTAATCGCAGTCCCCCTCTCCACCCAGTCGCAAGAGAAGGAAAAGGAGTTTTCGACTTATGCGGAGATGCGAAAGCATTTCGGCGAGCTTTACCAGCAGAAAAAACTAGAAGAGGCGGCCGATCTTTTGGAGTGGGCCTTAACCAGGTTCCCTGACCATGTGGAGGCCAACGCTTTCAACCTGGCCCTCGTGTATGGTCAACTCCAGGAATATGATAAGGGAATCAAGACCTTGGAATATGCTTTTGACCATGGAATCTGGTTTAGTATCTACATGTTTAACCAGAAAAACTGGGCGCCGTTCAGCGAAAGAGAGGAGTTCAAAGAGATGCTTGCCAGGAACGAGGCCTTGAGACAGGAAGCCCAGAAGCACACCAAGCCAGAGATCCTTGTGCTCACTCCGGAAAAATACAGCCGGCAGAGAAAATATCCTCTTTTCATTGCTCTCCATGGAGGAGGCGGCAATATCACAGAATTCAAGGAAGCCTGGAAGTCAAAGAAACTGAGTGAAGAGTTTATCCTGGCCTATTTTCAGTCTTCCCAGATCGTCTCCATGAATGGCTTCAGCTGGACCGAGGACATAGAGCTGGCCAAAAAAGAAATATCGGAAGCATTCCATAAAGTGAAAAAGGATTATTCAGTGGATGAGAAAGAAGTCATCATCGGAGGATTTTCTTCAGGTGGGATTGCGGCCTTAGAGGTTTCATTGAGCAATGTCTTTCCTGTTACTGGCTTTGTGGTGTTATGTCCGGCAAAGCCCCAGAGCTTTACGAGTGAAAATGTGAGGGAAGCGAAGGAGAGGGGCCTTCGGGGGACCTTGTTGACGACGGAGATGGACCCCAGGCTGTCAGTCCAGAAGGAAATGGCGGAGGTGTTCAAGTCCGCAGGATTTCCTCTTCAATTCGTTGTGACACCAAATATAGGTCACTGGTTCCCTGAGGATATTGAGGTAAAAATCGATCAGGCTATCGACCATATAAGACAGAAATAGGTGTTCCTTTCTGAGCACAGCGGAAAACAAATGTGATCTCCCTCTCCGTGAACCTTTTCTTTTTCGCCTGAATATCTTTTCATTGTTTTTAGTCTCAATTTCTGCGGTTATCCAGATTCAGTTTGGAATGACGAAGAGTCTGAAGCAATATCTGAAATCCAATCAAGCGTACTGGCTTTTATCATTGTTCGAATACGGACAAAAAATGTTCGAGAATGGACATAGAGTGTTTAATAAGTATCCGATAATCCCAGGAGATGATTTTTGGCATGTTTTTTGCTCAATAGAATATAGGAAATAACGGGTGAATAACAGCTAGATTATTCCGAGGAGTCCTGAGATGTTTATTAACTATTTGAAAACGGCCTTTCGAAACCTGAAACGACATGCTGGATACTCTTTTATCAATATCCTGGGCCTTTCCATCGGTATGGCCTGCTTTATCCTCATTGCTCTTATCATCCGGGGCGAGTTTCAGGTAGACAAGTTTCACGAGCGGGCAGACCGGATCTATCGGGTGATTCGGGTGGATAATTACAGCGGAGAGACCACACGGGTCGCTGTCACTCAGGCACCCCTTGCTGCTGCCCTGAAGCGGGATTTTCCTGATGTCGAAAAAGCAGCCTGCTTTAATTACATTGGGGAAGAGCTGGTCAGATACGGAAACAAAAAGATCAAACAAGGGTGGATAAGCTTGGCTGAACCCGATTTTTTTGAAATTTTTTCTTATACCTTTCTGGATGGCACTCCAGAATCTGCCCTGAAACAACCTCGCTCTGCTGTTTTAACAGAAGAGGTCTCACAAAAACTTTTTGGAGAAGAAGAACCTATCGGTAAAATCCTTCATATCCGCAATATGCCGGATGTTATGGTATCAGCGGTCATCAAGGACCACAAAGATTCCCACCTCCATTTTTCCATAATCCTGCCCTTTTCAATCTACCGGGAGATTGGCGTTAACATCGACAATTGGAACCGATACAATTACACCACCTATGTCCAGCTTCAGGAAAATGCCGATCCAGCCGCATTCGGGGCCAAGATCAAAGGCGCGCTATCCCGCTACACTTCTCCTGAAATAAAGATGACACTGGAGCTTCAGCCCCTCAAGCGGATTTATCTCTATTCCGATTATGCTTATGATGTCAAGACCATCCACGTGAATATCATTTTAGTTTATGTGCTCGGTATTGTTGCTTTTCTGATTCTTTTCATTGCCTGCATCAATTTTATGAACCTATCCACAGCCCGTTCTGCCCGGCGTGCGCGGGAAGTGGGGCTGCGCAAGGTAGTGGGAGCTAAGCGCGGGCAGCTTATCTCCCAGTTTTTGGGTGAATCTCTGGTGTTTTCTTTTATATCGCTGGTATTCGCCATTTTGATCGTTGAGTTCCTTCTTCCCCTTATCAACAGCATTCAACCTTATAAAGCCTACGCTCTTTTTGAATCCAAAGATTTAATTCTCTATCTTGGGCTTGTTTTGGTCGCCTTGATGACCGGGCTCATTTCCGGAAGCTATCCCGCTCTTTTTCTTTCCCGGTTCCAGCCAACCAAGGTCTTGAAAGGCTTTTTGGGGCAAACCTCGGGCCGGGGAATGCTGAGAAAGATTCTGGTGGTCAGCCAATTCACGTTCTCGATTATTCTTATTATCGCTACCTTGTCTGTTTTCAGACAGATGCGCTTTATGCAGAATAAGGATCTGGGCTATGACAAATCAAATCTTCTGGTTTGTTTTCTGCCGGACACGATGCGCTCTAGTTATGAAGCGCTGAAGACCGAACTCCTCAGGCACAGTAATATATCCCAGGTAACAGCCTGCCTGAACCTGCCTACCTGGGAGGGTCCGTCTTATGGGCTGAATGAATGGGATGGCCGTGACAGCGACAAAGTAATCTATATGTATCATGGCAGTGTGGATTATGATTTTTTTGATACCTTTGGCATAGACATTGTTCAGGGAAGGAGATTTTCCCCTGATTTTGTCACTGATAAGGAAACGGCTTTAATCGTGAATGAGGAGGCGGTCAAAGCCATGGGCATGAAGGATCCCATCGGCAAGAAAATGGGCCATTTTAAAGAAAAAGGAACCATCGTCGGCGTGATGAAAGACTATCATTACGCCACTTTGCGCGATAAGATCGGTCCCCTGGTTCTGGACCTGGATCCGCAGGATACAGAATACATGATTTTAAAAGTCAATCCCGAAGACCTGACCGGCACAACAGCATGGATTGAAAAAATATGGAATGGTTATGACCCGGATCAGACTTTTGAAGCCAGGTTATTAGAGGACATCTTAGAGGATGTGTATTTGACAGAAAGCAGCATCAGCCGGTTTTTCAATTATGCAGCCTATCTTTCCCTTCTGATATCCTGTCTGGGATTGTTCGGACTTGCGGCCTATTCCGTGGAACAGAGGATAAAAGAGGTCGGTATCCGCAAAGTGCTGGGCGCTTCAATTGGGGACATCATTAGCCTGCTGTCCAAAGAGTATCTCAAGCTCATCGCCATTGCCAATATTTTCGCCTGGCCTCTGGGCTATTTTGTGATGCGGATGTTTCTACAGAATTATCCCTACCGGACATCACTGGGCTTTGAGATTTTTCTGATGTCAGCCGCGGCAGGCTTTGGGATCGCTTTTCTCACCGTCTTTTATCAGACATTGAAAGCGGCCCGTTCCAATCCAGCCGATACCCTGAAATACGAGTAACTGTCAAAAAGGGGGGTATAAACTCACATCAGCCATTTCGGGTAGTACTGCGCATTGTGCTGAGGTTGCTGGCTTCAATCCAAGGGATCTGCCGCAATTTCTCTCCCAACTTCCTTAATTCTCTGAGCTGTAAGAATCTCCTTTTCTGCCTGCTGGCTGGGGGAGTATTTTTGTCTCGATTTTCCCATCAAATAGAAAGAAATGACGGAGCTAATCTCAAGCTTGGCGACTTGAAGGTTGCGGTTGATTCGCTACTCGTTTTGAGCCGTTGACCTTGTCGTTTTCGATGTGATACTCTCATCCTCCGGTGCCAGGGGACGGGAATCAGGGATAAGGCTGGCGGATTTGGATCAAAGACAAAAACAAATTTCCTATAATAAATACAAAATACATATTACGAATGAAGATGAAAGAAATCTTTGTTAAAAACCGTAAAGAGTGGCGGGAGTGGTTAAGTGAAAACCACGATAAGGAGACAGGCGTCTGGTTGGTTTTTTTAAAAAAGGAAATCAGCAAACCCACATTAGGGTATGAGGACTCTGTGGAAGAAGCCTTGTGTTTTGGCTGGATAGACAGCATCATCAAAAAAATCGATGAAGAAAAATATGCCAGAAAATTTACTCCCAGGAAACCGGACAGCCGCTGGTCGGAATTAAATAAGAAGCGCGTCGAAAAAATGATACAAGCCGGGCTGATGACTCCATTCGGTTTAGAAAAGATTAAAGCCGCTCAAAAAAGCGGACTCTGGGAAAAAACCGACCGGCCGCAACTCTCATTCGAAATGTCTTCCGAATTTGCGGAGGCTTTAGAAAAAAGTCCGAAGGCCAAAGAAAATTTTGAAAAACTGGCTCCCAGCTATCAGAAACAATACCTCGGATGGATCGAGGTGGCCAAACAGCCTGAAACCAGGAAAAAAAGAATCAAAGAATCCATTTCCTTGCTTAATAAAGGGGAAAAACTGGGTTTAAAGTAGGGATAAGAATTTCCTCTCCGGCTTTGTTGGCTGAGTGAGTATCTTTGTCTCGATATTCCCATCGATCACCATGGAAAAAAACGATTATAAAAGATATTCGCTGCTGGTTTCGGCAGCCGTCAAGAGTTCTTGTTTCTTAAAAAGAAGATAGAAGAAGGGTCTTTATTGGGACTCTTTCCTGATTATGTTGTCAAATCTCGTACTGGAGATATAATGGTCTGCCAGAAGCCTCCCATCGTGAATGAGATTAAAAACTGAATATATCGAGGGAGCGACTTGGGCTTGTTTTGCAGTTTTCAATTCTGTGAGTTTGATTTTCAATTTATCTATGGTTTTTTCATCTAATTCATGAATGAATCTGGTCACCCATGGACATTGCTGAGAATAGACGATGTGCCATCCTTTATATTTTCCGAGTTGTTTTTTATAATCTTTGAATTTTGGCAGAATCCCTTTTTTGATCTGCTTGACTAATAATTGCTGTTTTCCGTCTTCTTGGATAATTTTGAATCCATTTTTAAGGAAAATATCTTGAGTGGCCATAAAGGCATCATCGCTGGCAATGACTGCAACGCCAAGTTTTCCTGTCGCATCTTTTATGCATTCTTTGATCAAATCAGAACCATATCCTTTGTTCTTATAGCTGTTGGGATTGATCCAGATGCAGTGAATGAATAAGTAGTCTTTGGCCTCCACAGCCCTCCAGGCATTCTCTCCCGAAATATACTCTATGAAACCATGGACTTTCTTGTCTGTTTCATCATAGAGAACTTTGATCTTCAGCCCTTCTGAAAATCGTTTTTTCAGCCAATCCCGTTTTATTCTGTATCCCTCATTTTTAGGGTTGAGAAAACAGGTCGGAGGGTATTCTTCTATGTTCTCAAGGTTGACATCAATTATCTTAGGTTTCATTTTTCAAATCCTTAGACAGGCCACACGTATCCCTTCTCTGGAATTTCTATTTTGACTAGCTTCAACCTGATGTTGCAATAAAATGTCTCTAAAAATGTGACCTCTATCTGGTCTTTCCTATTTATCCTTTCTTCAGAACTTTTGATGTCCCACTTGAGCGGCTCGATGGCTTTGCCTTCGGCATTGACTTCGATCTCGCCCGCCTGACCATCCTTCTTCATTTCCGTTTCCGAGATGAACCTCAAGATGATCTTCTCCATGTTTCCTTTTACTTTTTGGCCGGGCGGAGGGATTTGCGCTTCTTCAGCCAGCGCTCCCTCAGACGCACAGAATCCAGGCCGAGCAGATTGCCTTTGGAGAACGGATTTTTTCCCGTGCATTTAAAACTCAGGGTGTGCTTCCCGGGATCGAGGACATAACTTCCGAGATAGTAATCCTTGACAAGGATCTCTTTAGCGTAGAAATCCGTCGCTCCTCTTGTGTTCCAGTCAGGGTAGCCTTCCAGCTCGGTAACATCCTTCCCGTCGAGAAAAATGCGGTAGGTCCCGTAATCCGGCGCGTGGGTCAGGCGCAGAACCAGACCCCTGAGCTCTTTTTTTTCAACCTGGAAATCGAGCTCCAGGGAGGGATTATCGACCGAAGGAATGAACAGGACCTGGCCTTCCCCTGTCCAATCATATCCTTTCTGTAGCTCGACCTTTCCTCCGGAGGCCCGGGCCGTTGGAATCATATTCTTGCCTTCGATAATGATATCCAGGTTGGGGAACATCCTCTCCTTGAGAGACGGCAGGGTCGTGAAGCGCTTGGGTTGGCCAACCTGATACCAGAAGGCGACAGTGGCCATGTCATCCTCTCTCTCTACGTGGCCATCGATCTCACCGGTCTCGGTCTCATCTGCCGAGATCCAGCCCGTGTGTTCGATCTCAAAGCGGATTGATTTTTGAAAGCGGACCGGGTCAGTGATATGCCAGCGGTAAAGTGTGTATCTTACCCCCAGATCGCTGGGATCGGCGCTCATGTAGGTGCATCCAAAATAGGGGAACAGGCATTCGTTCAATCCCCAGGCGCAGAGAAAATAGTCTTCAGTCCCGGTCCCCTGGATGGTCGGCTTCGTGTCGCCGTCGATATAGACCCGGGCATCCCCTTCGCCAAACCAGAACGGGGAACGGGAGCGGGCTGACATGACCGTTCCCACATAGTGTCCCTGGCCTTCCGCTTCCAGGATGAGATAATCTTTCGCGGGGCTCTCGGGGAATTCCTGCCGGTACTGGGCACAGAAATAGGCTGTATCTTTGGGCAGGCTGTCATATTCAGTGTAGTCGATCTGGTAATAGAAGCTGCGGACATTCTTTTCGCCCTCATTGGTCACCGTGATCTTCCCTCGCTTGAAGAAGGGCATCTGCCAGTAGCAGTTGTAGCCGTCGCCCCCTTCGACCAGCACCGGGATGGAACGGATCTCCCGCCGCAGCCCAAACCCGGCTCCGAAGAAATCCCCCAACGGAGCCTCGGCAGCAGGATTTTTCCCCTCATCCCAGTACATGCGCAGCACGATCTCATCAGGGCGGGCCGAGCCGTATTTCTCCAGCCAATTGGGCCGGGCGTCATTAAAAGTCAGCCAGATATGGTTGATGACTGCGGGACCGGTTATATCGGCGAGAACCATGGTCTCTCCCGGCTGGATATAAGTCCGCCGGTCGTAATTGCTGTTGAAATCTGGATCAGACGATGTCACCGCTTTTGAGCGGCCCTTCTTTACTCGGGTCAGGTCTGACATCAAGCCGCCGGCACTCTCCTGGGTCATGCCCTGCAAGGCAAACACAAGAGTGAAAAGTAAAAATATGATGATTCTTTTTGATCTCATGAGACCTCTCCTTCGAAAGTGGATTTTGTACGAAAGAGTGTTTTTTAGACCTGCTTCTTAGGGATATAGTTCAATTCTGTGCTCGTCGCTTTTTCCCCCACCCTTCGAAGACCGAGTAGACAACGGGAACAATAACCAGAGTGATGAGTGTTGAACTGAGCAGTCCTCCGATGACAGCCCTGGCCATCGGGGCTTGGGCTTCTCCACCCTCGGAGAGCCCGAGAGCCAGGGGAAACAGAGCCATGATGGTGGTGGTGGCGGTCATCAAAATCGGGCGAAGCCTGCGTCGGCCGGCCTCTTCAATAGCTTCTCGAAGCGGCATTTTATCCCGGCGGCGAAGGAGGTTGGTGTAGTCCACCAGGAGTATAGCGTTGTTGACCACGATCCCTCCCAGCATGATACAACCGATGTAAGATTGGACATTGAGCGTGGTGTTGGTGAGAAACAGCATGAGGATGACTCCTATAGCAGCCAGAGGAATGGAGAACATCACCACAAAAGGATCGCGGAGCGATTCATAAAGGGAGGCCATAACCATGTAGACGAGCATCAAAGCCAGGATGAGGCCGAGTAACAATTCCCGGAAGGCCTTCTGCTGCTCTTCGTAGTCGCCGGTGAAGAGAATGCTGAAATCCCTGGGCACGGGAAGAGCCCTTAGCTCCTCGCGAATATCGGCAATGATCGAACCCATGTCTCTCCCGCTGATGTTGGCCGATACGGTGACAGTGCGCTCTTGGTCTTTGCGCTGGATCTGGACAGGGCCGCTTCTGGGCTGCACACTGACCACATTCCTCAGCATGACAGGCTGTCCATCGGTGTTGGTCAGAGTCAAATCCAGGATATCCTCCAGGCTCATTTGTTCGGCATCCTGGACAATTACCCGTATCCAGAATTCGTCCCCAGCTTCTCGATAGTTGCTGGCGCGCGTTCCGGTGAGAAATGTTTGAAGGGTGTATGCGATCTGAGAAACAGTGAGCTTCATATCAGCAGCCTTCTGGCGGTCGATGACGATGATTTCCTCCGGTGAGCCGGTCTCGCGGCTGACCTGGGCGTCAGTGACTCCTTCAACCTTCTCCACCAAAGACTCGACCTGATTGGCCAGGGTATCGGCGATTTCCAGGTCATATCCTCTTATTTCTATCTGGACCTGGTCTCCGCCGCTGGTGCCCATCCTGAGGAGAAAGAAGCCCTGTCCTGTCCTTAACCGTGTTCTTAATCCCGGAATGCCCTCAAGCTTTCCTCTGAGGCTGGCTGCAATTTCTTCGCTGGACCTTGACCGCTGAGATTGGGGTGCCAGAGAAATCCTCATTTCTCCGACGTGAGAACCGCTTCCACGGAAGCTCGACCCTCCTATGCGCTCGATCATGCTGTTTATTTCAGGAACATTGTTCTCGACGATAGCTGCAATAGTCCTGAATTTTTCATCCATGATTCCCAGGCGCGTGCCGATTTCCATCTCTCCGCTGACCCGTACCTCTCCCTCATCTGCCGACGGCATGAATTCCGTGCCCACAAGAGGGATGAGGGCAAGACTTCCTATGAATAGCAAAAAGGCTATCCCCAGCACAACAAGGCGGTGATTCAGCGCATAATGGAGCAGTTCTTTGTAGAAGTTCTCCAGGTTAATAAAAAATTGCCCGCTTTTTTGATACAGTTTAAGAGCCAGTGATTGTTTTGTTGAATTAGCCAGTTTTGTGATCCGAAGGACCTTACTGGAAAGCATGGGAACGAGAGTGAGGGCCACGATCAGGGAGCACAAAAGGGCAAAAGCGATGACATAGGAAAGCTGTCTGAACATGATCCCTGACATGCCTCTGAGGAAGATCAAAGGAAGAAAAACAGCCAGGGTGGTCAGGGTGCTGGCGATGATCGCAGAGGTGACTTCTCCGGTGCCGTTGATGGCTGCCGGGATAGGTTTCTCACCGGATTCCTGAATCCTGTATATATTTTCCAGGACGACAATGGCGTTGTCGACCAGCATGCCAATTCCAAGGGCAAGCCCTCCCAGCGTCATGATGTTCAAAGTGAATCCGCCGAAGTAGATCAGGGCAAAGGTAGCAATGATTGAGATGGGGATAGCCGTGGCGATGACGGACGTGCTCCGAAAACTGCGCAGGAAAAACAGCAGGACCAGAACGGCCAGCAGCCCTCCATAGACGGCAGCTCTGCCCACATTCGAAATAGAACTCTGGATGTACTTGGATGAATCGATGATGGGTACGAGGGTGATTTGAGGGATGTCGCGCTGGACAAGCTCCATCTCTTTCAAGACAGCTTGAGCGACCTCCACCGTGTTTTTACCCGATTGTTTGCTTATGGAGAGTCGAATTCCCGGTTTTCCGTTGACCCGGACTATCCGCCTGACCTTCTGCCAGGAGTCCTCCACAGTGGCGATTTCTTTGATCTGTATCGGGACGCCGTCCCTGATGGCAATCACTGTGTCGCGAATCTCATCAAGGTTTGTGTAAACACCCGGAGTACGGATGAGGACCTCAAAATTGCCCCGCTCTATGGTACCAGCCGGCACGTCCACATTTTCGGACCTGATTTTATTGAGGATCAGGTCTAACGGCAGTCCGAGGGCTTTGATCTTGTCCTGTTGAAGGTTGACATGTATCTCCCGTTCCAGACCTCCCCAGATATCCAGGGAAGCCACTCCTGGCACCCGCTCGATACGGTACTTGATCTGATCATCGATAATGCGCCGTGTCTGAACAGGGTCCAGGTCAGACGATGCAC
>Ga0209635_10001991_pt1 | contig 15496 bp, 20 predicted proteins | sample DeeMarSWOR230_32_FD_187463 | JGI IMG/M metagenome (GOLD analysis project Ga0209635, IMG submission 187463) | Marine sediment microbial communities from White Oak River estuary, North Carolina - WOR-2-30_32 (SPAdes) (version 2) | ecosystem: Environmental > Aquatic > Marine > Intertidal zone >... | reverse complement strand
CTCTCTTCTCTTTACTTTACTTAGCTGCACGTGCCTCTATACTCTGCTCTCTATTCTCACAAGTAACTGTCTGTCAGTCTCTGGCTGTCATGCACGCGTTTAAGAATCCAAAAGTACTATTAGCGTAAACTCTTATTCGCTACGTTATGGAAAAAAATGTGAATCCACGAGAACTGTTATCCCTAACTGCAGTTACTTTTCTTTTTGTGATGGGTTACCAGATTTTCGATCCTATACTCACCTTATACATGAGGGAAGTGGGAGCCACCGAGTTTGAAGTGGGCATGATGCTTGCTGCCTCTATTCTCGTTGGGATCATGTCCCGCATTCCCTTTGGGATAGCCTCAGAAAAATTTGGAAAACAAAACACTATTCTAATTGCTTTGGTTACACTTTTTGTTTCAACTGTGTTTCTCTATTCTGTGTCAGAACCTTTTTGGTTCTATCCGGCACTAGCCCTTCAAGCTCTTCCCATGTCGTTGTTTTGGGCTTCAGCAGCAGCCTTAGCGTCTGACATGGCCCCGCCAGAAAAGAGGGGGGAAGCGGTAGGTCGATACTTCACTGCTTTTGGTCTTGCCATGTTCCTCGGTCCTCTGCTATGCAGTTTCTTCACTGTTTTTCTAAGTTACAGAAATGTGTTACTCATGCTGTTGCCCTTTCCCGTTGTTAGCACAGCAATTTTTCTCAAGAAACTGACCAAACGAAATATAGAATCCCAAGAGAGAACTGAGGAGGCAGAAACTAACGTTCTCAACTCTTTCAAAAGGATATACAAATCAAGGAACGTTAGAGCTCTATATTTAACCCAAATTCTAAATTCGATCCCCCTAAGCATCTTCGCAACTCTATTTTCCATCTACTGTCAAGAGAAACTTTTCTTCACAGCATCACTCATCAGTCTCCTTTTTGGGGTTAGAGGTGGAGCGAATGCTTTGATACGGACGCCCGTCGGAAAGATCTCGGACAAAATCGGAAACAGAAAAAACCCTTTGATCCTTTCCGGTCTCTTACATATCATAGCTTTTCTCGCCATCTCATTGACGAGTAACTATCTGCTTCTTGTTCTTGCAATGATAATCTTCGGTTTGGGATGGGGAACAAGGGTGGCGGTAGGCAACGCCTTCCTCATCGAGAATTTGGAATCAGAAGATAGAGGACTAGCTTTGTCCATATCCATAACGTTATTGGGAGTTGGAAGATTCTTGGGCTCCACCTTCGCGGGATTTACATCCCCGTTCTTACCGGCCAATGACGCGTTCAAACTATCCATTCCACTTTTTTTATCAGTAATTCTCGTCCTTGCACTAGTCATTAAAGAAAGACGTCACTAGTGCTCGCGCGCGCAAATGTGTATTCACTGAAAGAACATTGCATTTCCTGAGCTTTTTCTCGCATAAACTTGAATCAATTCAAATGGAGACGGCAATATTATATCTCTTAGTTCAGTAAATCATAGGAGACAAAAAATGAAAATCTTAGAGAAAGATGATGTCCTCAACTATATGATTGGTTGCACAAACTTATCAACAGGGGGCGGAGGTGTAGCACCATCTCTTGAAAAAGTTTCCAAAATGGTTGATGCGGTTTTAGATGAAGGCCACTTGCTAAAGATGGTGGATCTGATGGAAATTCCAGATAATGTGATAGTGTTTTCATCATGTGGTACAGGCGGAGGTATACAATCTGAAATGAAAAGCAAATGGACGGTCTCCCCGAGACAGAGGCTTTCTAGAGATCTTCGACCGAATTTTGATTATGATAGTCGAATCAGAGATATGATTGTACAGGCCGATAAAGAGTGGTGTCCATTAAATACTTGGTCCAAGATCCCAGATTCAAAGTTCATGCCGAGTGGTGCAAAAAGACTCGCTGAATTGATTAGTCAAGATCCTTTTTCATATATCCAGTTCGAAGTAGCACCTAAATTCATAAGAGTATTATGTGAGCTTGCCCGAGAGGATAAACCTTTAATTGATGCTACAGTCACCGGTCACAGAGCCGCGCCAGAGATAGCTCAGAATGGATTGAACCTTGCTAATATCCCCTGCACCCCCGCTGTATTTACGACGATTATGGGAGATCTTGTAGTTCTTGAGAAAACCCTTTGCTTCCAGCGTATGGAGGAAATCGTTGAAGGGCTTTCGACGTATTCAGGAGGTTCAGTCACAGGACTTCATGCAGTAAAAGGGTCCGATCTTAAGAAAGCAGCTTTTCCCGGGGATGTTTCCCTAACTATGAAGATAGGCAGAGTAATCCGAGATGCAGTCAAAGCTGGAAAATCCACTACTGAACCGATGCTCAATGCTTTAGGACCAATTGGATTCAAGTTATTTGAAGGTGAGATTTTTGACTACTGGCAAGATGATGCTTACTCGTTTATTTGGGGTTTTGCTAAGATAAAAGGAACTGGACCATATGAGGGTCATTACATGAAAATCTGGTTTAAAAATGAGTTTCACATTTCATGGTTAGATAGCAAACCATATGTTACAAGTCCAGATGGAATTAACGTTGTTGATCCCAAGACGGGCTGGGGATTAGCAAACTTCTGGCCAGCTGAGTGGGAAATAGGTAGGGAGGTTGCGGTAGTAGGTGTAAAAGCTGAAGCTCGATGGGAGACTCCGATGGGTTTGAAACTCTTCGGTCCTCAACACTTCCGCTTTGACATGCCACACATACCCATAGAGAAAGTCTACAAGAAATTTGAGTGAAGACCGATATTCCAAGAAATTTTGTGTTCTAACCATTTTGAATATATGACTGATATGTTGAAATGTGCACACGGCATGCGACAGGTGACTTTTTGTGTATTTTTTACCCCTCACTCTAGTATCTCTATATATTTCATCCTTCCCTATTCTTATTCCAATAGAAACTTGGCCAAATTAGAGTAATCATTGCACAGGTCCACCATAAACCGTTTGCCGTCATCCGTCGTCGTCCCGTTCGTGCCGTTTGATCGTTCCGTCGTCCGTCGTTTGTCCCAAGGGGTTGGTTCAGTTAAAATTCAATCCCAAACTCAGACTCTCTCTCGTCTTCTAATTCTCTCTTCTACTCAACATCTTCTTCTCATACGCTCTCTACACCGCGCCGTACACACAAGAAAGATCATGCCAAAAACAAACAATGTGTGCATGCATTAAATGTTAAATTCTAGTTCTTTTACAGTTCATTGTTAGAAAAGTCCCGACGTGAAATAACATGAAGACTCTGTTACATGAAATGAGTTGGGTTGAAGCAAGAAAATACTTTATTCAAAATGATTTTGCTATTTTACCTGTAGGCTCTACAGAACAACATGGTCCTCATAATCCGTTGGGAACAGACCATCTTATCGCTCGAGCATTAGCGGAGAAAGTTGCTAAGCTTACAAAATCAATTTGTCTTCCAGTTATTCCCTTTGGGGTAAGTCCGCATCATAGACAGTTCTGGGGAACAATCTCTATTAACTCGACGGTTTTTGAAAAATATGTAATCCAAGTGTTATTGTCTTTGAAATATCATAATATTAGGAAAGTTGTGGTGGTCAACGGACACGGTGGAAATGCTGATGCATTGCAGAAAGCTGCCAGAAAAATGAGAGAGAAACATGAAATGTTTGTTTCCGTTTTTCAATGGTGGCCTGCAGCAATGAAATTACAGCCAAACTTGTTTAGTTCAGAAGAGAGAGGACACGCAGCTGGTGAAGAAACTTCTATGAATCTTGCTTTGCACCCAAGATTAGTAAATATGAAAGCGGCGGTAAACGAGAAGCCCAAGAAACCTCTTGCAGAAAGTGACGGCATAATTACTTGGATTTTTGACACAACGGACTACACAAAGTCGGGAGTATTTGGAGTTGCCAAATCAGCCTCGATCAAGAGGGGTAAGAAAGATATTGAAGCAGTAGTCCAAGAACTGGTTAAACATGTAAATACTCTAAAGAAAATGAAAATGGAAGATCTATTGGCCAAAAATCACGTAGTCTAAAAACTTATGGAATAACTACGATTTTTTTATGTGTGGGTTTCAATTTTAATCTCAAAACCCGATTGCTTAGGTCTCTCTCTTATTTAGACACAAAACCTGCCCCACATCCATGCAAGCATGTGCAATACTATCATACACAATGTCTTACTAACAAACACAAGAGTGGTTTTGTTGGGTAAATGCTGATACAACCTTCCTTTAGAGTGACGGCGTTTTCTTTCTTCGCCATACCCAGAATGCATGCATGTTCCGTTCCGTGAGTTTCAGAAACGCAAGGCGCGGATATACATACTCGCCAAGTGGTAGATGTATTTTCCCTCGGTGTCGGACAGAATCTCCAGTTCCTTCAAGAGTTTCAAAGTTAGCAATTCCAATTTCATCTTCATTCACTTCCCTCCCGAGTGAATCCACAACGTGCCAAGGAAAAAAATAATGAAGAGTGATATGCCAAATATGATTAACAACAGTTGAATACTCGAGATCGCTATTTCTTCAAACAATATGCATCCGCATCAGAAGAAAGGAGCAACACTTGCTAAAAAGAAGATTTCGACAGAAGAAATGATGAACAATCTGACATATGTAAAAAAGCGAATATGTTGTAGCTGGCATTCATGCAAAGGTTCAAGCATGTTTTCGCAACCAAATGTCAAAGAGCATTCAAACAGATTCTCAAAATTCAACGGAAGAGTATAGCAAGGAAACTTGTGAATCCAAGAATCCTTCAGATAACCATGTACACATTGAGGCATTGGAAAGCAACCATGCTCTACCACCAAACAAAAGACATTCTCTACATCATGAAGTTTCTGGGGCACAAAAACATTAGAAACACGTTGATATACGTCACGATAGAATCAACGATATTCGGCTTGGAAGACAGTGATGAATTCACGGTTAAAGTTGCTGAAACATTGAAGGATGCTTGTAACCTCTTAGGAGCTGGATTCGAGTACGTCACTGACATGGACGATAAGAAACTCTTTCGCAAACGAAAATAGTGTGAGTTTCCTCAAAAACAATGTTACTTTCACTTGGTACTCTCGCAGAATTTTTTATACCTTCCCTCGCCTAATTTAAATACACTCAACTCTAATAAACATCACTTGAGGCAACAAAATGACAGAAGAACCAACTTCAACAGAAAAAAGATATGAAGCTATCAGAGACCTCCCCGGCATTGGGCCTGTAACAACACAGAAACTTCGCGAACTCGGATTTCACACAATAGAATCTCTAGCCACTGCTACAGCAAAAGAACTTGAAATAGCAGGAATAGGCGAAAAAAAAGCGCTTGAAGTCATCCGCGCAGCGCGGTCAACCATGAGCGTTTCTTTTGTTCGAGCTGATGAATTGCTGAGAATGCGGCAGAACGTCTTGCGCTTGTCAACCGGAAGTAGGATGATGGATGAGCTTTTGGGCGGTGGATTGGAAACTCAGACGATAACAGAGTTTTACGGTGAATATGGAAGTGGCAAAAGCCAGCTGTGCCATCAGTTGTGTGTGAACGTGCAGTTACCCTCTGAACAGGGCGGGTTGGGTGGTGGGGCTCTTTATATCGATACAGAGAACACTTTCAGAACAGAGCGTATTGTTCAGATGTCGCAACATTTAGGATTAGATCCAGAAGAGGTGAGCAAGAACATCATTTATGCTGACGCATACACATCAGATCATCAGATATTTCTTCTTGAAAACGCGGACAAGATGATTAAAGAAAACAATGTCCGAATGATAATTATAGATTCCTTGACATCTCACTTCAGAAGCGAGTATCTTGGTAGAGAAATGTTGGCGGAGAGGCAGCAGAAACTTAACAAACACATGCACAAGCTGATTCGACTAGCTCGAGCTTTCAACATTGTTGCAGTAGTGACGAACCAAGTTATGTCCAAGCCAGATATTTTCTTTGGCAATGCTGTGCATCCTATTGGAGGTCATATTGTTGCGCATACAAGCCACACGCGTGTGTATCTCCGTAAATCTGCGCGAGGACGCGTGAGGATTGCACGTCTTGTTTCTAGCCCTTATCTGCCCGAAGGAGAGAGAGTTTTTAGGATCACTGAAAATGGAGTGGAGGACGTAACGGAAGAGGAACAGAAGAGCTGATGGATAAATGCCCATCTCACCCGCAGTTGTGACTCGTTTCTTTCAACTTGTAACGAGTAGACAGTTTGCGGAGGCAGAACGGGAATTGGAGCGGTTGAGGGAAAGTAAAGTAAAGAAAAGTGATTTTAATGCTGGTTTTTTCTTAGCTCTTAACGGTATGATTTTAGCTCAGAAGTCGAGTGATGATCCGTATGCGTTTCTTCCAAACATAAATTTCAAGGACAAAAAGACGTTACAGGATTATAAACGGGAGTTTACTAAACAACAGAAAAATAAGCTTCACTCAGATTTTGATCGTGGCTTCTTTAAAGCTTGGGTTGATTATATGCGGGTTTTAGTAAAAGATGTGGAACCCACTAAACCTAAGAAGATTATACAGACTAAACTAGAATAGCTATGCGTATTTACTCTTTAATCTAATTTAACGGGTCAACAGCGTGAAGAACAACGCCCAAGCGACAATCCATGTGAGGAAGTAGGTGCCTATTCCTGTAGTAAATATTTTAGATGTTTTTTTCACTTTTGTGAAAAACTGCAATTTGTAAACGTAATAGGTGAGTATGTAAATTATTATAGCCATTGATAGTCCTTCTATGAAATTAGTGAATAAGCCAAATGTCCAACCAACAGTGCATATCAATCCGGTAAGTATGCCTAAGCAAAATCTGGTCCAGTAAATAATATTTAATGGCTCCATTTGTATCACACGACTTTTCCTTGAACCTCATAACTTTTTAGGCTTGTGCTTTATCTTACTTTCGCTTCCGAAATAGTTTCGGTTCATCCATGCCAGTGACGTATCAACAGCAAGTTTCTACTAGACAACATTCTTGGCCCAAAAACACTTTTCATCTTTCACAATTTCTGTATACTTAATGTTATAGCGAATCTTGGCAGCCACTTTCCATGCTTTAACAGCATCTTTAGCGCTGTCTAATCTGGAAGTTTGCTCACTATTGTTTAAGAAAAAGTCAGGCTATCCAAGCCTCTTAATTATGTGGTATCCAAACTTCGTTTTTACAATTGGCGAAACCTGTCCTTTCTGAAGGACAAAAGCAGCTTTCTCGAATTCTTTCACCATCCTTCCTCTGCTGAAGGTTCCAAGGTCTCCACCACGTTTTCCCGAGGGACAGAGTGAAACTTCTTTAGCAATGTTTGCAAATTTTTCTCCTTTCTTCAATCGCCCCAAAACTATGTTTGCCTCTTTCTCTGTCTTTACAAGGATATGGGCGCAATGAACTTTGTCTGGCATAAAGACTGAGTATATCAATTCGTTTATAACAGTTATGTGCACGCAGTCCTTTCAGGAACAGAGGAGATATACGTGGGAAAAGGAAGATGCCTCCCGCTTTTGCTTTGATTACAACGCTTCAATTTCCTAAGGGTAAGATACTTGTCTTTCACACTTCATGATCAGCGAAGTAAGCGGGAAACGGCCCGAGCCAGTTTCCGGGAAACTCGTACATTTCCTCTCCGCTAAGTGGAGAAATCTCTCTGAACTTTCCATCTTCACATAATAATGCCGGTGCCGTTCATCCCATTACTACATAGCGTGACCACCACATTAGGAGAAAAACATTGCTAATAACGTCTAGAGAGGTTTTTATGCACATCTTATTCACTTTGTCGACTCTGTCGGCACCGTATCTTGAAAACACGTTTGCGATGCATTGGGTTTTTCCTAAATCAAATATTGTGGAAGCCAGCATCTCTCCATTTGTCGCTAAGATTTAGCATTTGCTCTTCTTCTTCACAGAATGCTGTTGCAGCATCTGTGTAGTGTGCTCCGTTCTTAAGAGCCGCGTCCATCCCGTTTAATGTTGGAAACATGGGTTTACCATTGATAACTTTGGGAGCTGCTACGATGTTTACTACGACATCTATTCCTTTCGCGGCTTTCAAGAATTCATCGGATTTAGAACTCGTTGACACGTTGAACTGAAATCTTATCACTTTTAATCTTCTTTGCGATTTTCTTGGCTCGCTCTACATTTATGTCAGCAAGCCTTCATTTTAGACACTGTTGGATCTTTGGCTAGCTGCATTATGGTGGCTGTTCCTTCAGCTCCGACTCCTAAAACCATTATTTTTGACATATGCATCCTGCTGAGTGTAAATTAATGGGTTATCTATGCTTATCAATTTCAATTGTCTTTATTTGCGTAAGGTCACTTGGTGAGAACTAAAGAAATCTCTCTCTGTTCAGAGTCTTAGTTTGCCATGAATATCTTCTGATTTTTGTAGACGCTCCATACCCGCAAGCTGTGCACCGTTTTTTCTTAACATGGTATGCTCTTCTACCGCATCGTCTGCAATGGATGTGAAGCGTTCTCCTCATACGTCTTCCAAAAGACGAGGTTCCTTTACTCGTTTTTCCCAAAGAGATTTCACCTAGGGGGTGGAGAAATAAGGATAACGTTATCTCCGCGAACGATGAGAACTCCCAATTTTTTCGCACTATCTGCATCCGTTGTGTCTTCTGTTTCTTCAAGGACCAAATTAAGGTGCTGATCAAAACCCTTCAGTTTTCCTCGCAGGCTCTTTCCGCCTCTTAGTCGCACAAGAACGGTTTTTCCAAGACTTTCCTCCAAAATTTGAGTTGTCATCTCGCTCATATGCTGTCCTCCTGCTTACTCTTATTTCCGTGCTTTTATAGGTGCCAGTGCGCATAATTTAAAGTTATTGCATTAAAAGATTATATGGTGGTGCCCAAAACGGCTGCTAAGCGATATTTTTTGAAAGAAAAAGCGACACGACAACTTCTCCTCGAACTTTCACAAAAGTTTGACGTAGACACTGAACAGCTGTTTGGGCCTAAACCCCACATCGAATTGGCTGAGACGCAGATTGCTGAAATCCTTCTTATAAACAGAAAACCCTTGTTTGCAAGAGTTAATGAAAATATTTTACCCACACTCATCTTTAATGATATTTTCTCCTTGCTCCCCAAGATAGTGGTAGATATGGGCGCTGTTCCGCATGTTTGCAACGGCGCAGACTTGATGGTTCCTGGCGTCATTCAAATCAATGGAGATTTCATCGCAAACGATTTTCTTCTCATTGTAGACGAGCGACACGGCAAACCGTTGGCGATAGGCGTTGCCCTATTCGATTCACATATTATGAGAAAAATGAAACGCGGAAAAATCGTGAGGAATATCCATTACGTGGGCGACAAGCTTTGGAAAATATTGAAAGAGATCTAAGAACCTATCGTCCCAAACAATTAATACAAGACAGCTCCAGCTGAGTTTTTCTGGCGAAACCATCTTGGCATCTCTAACAAATAAGTATCTTCATTCATGGTGAGCAAAAATTGTTGTTTCTGATTTGGTATGCTAAATAAATCTTTGTTGGAGACTATTTTCAGACTTTATAAAACTTCTGAAGAAAAAATATGGCCAAGCGGCAAATGATACGATGCTGCTTGGGCAATTTTCAGACACATTAGACATTTTTATGTAAATCGAGAAAAACCAAAATTTACGAACAAACTACTTCATTCACGCCCATTACTCATCTGCCTAATTCTTCTCTGCAAAATTGGGCAAGTTATATGTTATGCAGAAATATCTCTAGTACACAAAACTTAAAGTTCAATGGATGGCTAGGGTTAGTCGAGGAGAATGACAACTTGGCAAACTTAGGGAAGAAAATAGGAAAAGCAATCCACAAGACTAAAAAAAATGAAAAGCCAGAGATAACTGAAGAAAAGCTGCCCTCAACCAGTCCTCCACTTAAGGCTTATTTAAAAGCTCTACCTTTGCGTGACATTGAAGACGTGGATGTGATCAAACGCGAAGTGAAATCAGGAAACATACTTATTTTGAGAGTTGGCCCTCTTGCAAGAAAAAGTGTTGAAGACGTTAAGCGGGCTGTAAGTGAGTTATATGAGTTCACTCAGCTAGTTGGAGGAGATATTGCCCGTTTAGGTGAAGAGCGGGTAGTTATCACACCCTCCTTCATTCGAATCTGGCGAGAAAAAAACGTCGCGTCTGAACAGGAAATGCCTACCGCAGCCTGATTGTTTCCAGCACATCTGGCACATTTGTTCTGACCTTAAATTTTCTTTGAAAGATGTTTGCTACGTTTAGGCACTTCATTTTTTCACCGTGACACACGATTAATCTCTCAAGTTTTGGTGTGACGCGACGGATGTAACTGATAATTTGTCTTCTATCTGAATGCCCAGAAAAGCCTTCAATTGACTCAACTTTCAAGTTTGCTTTAACAATCTCAATTTTCCCATCACTATTTATCATGGGAGTTTCCATTAAACCCTTCTGTATCCTATTCCCCATTGTCCCTTCAATCTGATAGCTAACAAAAACTATCAGGTTTTTTTTGTCTGACCCCAAATATTTGAAGTAATCAACTGCTGGTCCACCTTCCAGCATGCCTGAAGTCGCCATAATAATGCACGGTTCTCCCTCCACAATTTCTTCCCTTGCACTTGGATGCTCCACTATAGTGAAAAAATCCGATTGGAACGGGTTAATTCCTTCGTGTAGAATGCGATTGCGCACATTTCTTGACAAATATTCTGGATAAGCCGTATGGATGGCAGTTGCCTCTGAAATCATTCCTTCAATGAATACTGGCGCCTCTTTCAACAGCCCTTGCCTCATATATCCATCAATAATCAACATTATTTCCTGAGCTCTGCCAACCGCTGGCACTGGAATTAAAACTTTTCCTCCTTGATCCAAAGTTTCATTTAACACTGATGAAAGTCTTTCCTCTGCCTCAATTCTAGACGGCATTGTATCTCTTGGAGCTCCGTAAGTGCTCTCGGTTATTATGGTTTCCACTCTTGGAAACTCTGTGGCAGCAGGCTCGAGAAGCATCGTTTTTGCATACTTGTAATCACCTGTGTATACGACATTGTGCAATCCCTCTCCGATGTGTAAATGCGTAACAGATGATCCAAGAATGTGTCCTGCATTGTGCAGGGTTAGACGAACGTCAGGTGCTATGTCAGTCACAACGCCATAACGCAATGGAATTGTGTGCAACACGGTCTCTCGTACATCTTTTTGATCATAGAGCGGCATCACTCCTTGCTTACTTAAAACATCAAGATAGTCTAGTTGGAGTAAGGTCATTAAGCTAGCTGTGGGAGCTGAACAATAAACTGGACCGTCATAGCCATATTTAAACAAGAACGGAAGAAAGCCACAATGGTCTAGATGTGAATGACTTATGATTACTGCGTCCAACAAATCTATGTCAAATTGAGGTGCATCAAGTCGAGGAAAAGCGTCAAGTGAATTTCTAGAACCAGGGTTGATGCCACAGTCAAGTAACACTTGGCTTTCTCTTGTTTGTACAAGAATGGCAGATCTTCCAACTTCTTGGGCTCCGCCCAACATGGTGATTCGTAAATCTCCAACTCCGTAAACCATGGGCCTAAAGATTCTTTCACCCACGGTGCGGAGTATTCTATTGCGCTCCTTGCTTTCAGAGTGAAGATAATGTCGTATATGCGCCATAATTTTAGATGGTATTGGAGGACTCCTCAGAATTCGTGGTCTCCAACGTGTTTGCTTTATGATTTCTTGCAAAAATGTTCCGTCTTTTCCGATAACTAAGCCAGGCTTTTTTGCTTCTATTATGACTTCACCGAGGCTAGGATCAAAATTTATGTTAGTAACTTCGGCTTCTCGAGAAACAATTTCGCGTATAATTCTTTCAGCATTTTTCTCTGACGATCTTACGGATGGATCAGACCGAACAACTATTCTTTTTCTAATCAGGCCAACAATGTCTGCCACTATGTAGCTTTGTTCAATAAGAACCTCTGGTTTTTTTGTGTAAACCGCAAGAGCCGGACCTTCAAATTCAATGCGAGTAATTTCTGCCTCTTCGGGAACATGTTCAAAGATTGTTTGACTTATTTCAACCTTTGTTTTGTCGAAGGACGCCACGTTTTCTTCTGCTCCTCGCTAATTTCCTAAGATACCTCTTTTTTCATTGGTATTTAATTCGCGATATCCCTTCTTATCTATAATTACAACATCATAGCTGTCTCCGCTTGCAACGTCCCGTTTCATGGCAGAGTTAACGGCGCGCACGATTACGTATAGAAGGTCATTAATTGTTGTGTCCTCTTTGTATTTGTCTTCTAATACGCCGTAGGCTATTGGAGAACCTGAACCTGTAGCGACGCATTTTTCTTCTGTGAGACTTCCAAAGGGGTCCAGGGAAAACACGTGTGGTCCTGTGTCGTCAACGCCTCCAATCAGAATTTGAGCTATCAGTGGTGCTAGACGAGCTGAGAAGAAGAGGTTTGCAATGAGCCGAGCTGCAGAGTTCACAGGCATTGGACGTTTAGTGTTCAGTTTGAATAGTTGTGCGTTTGCTTTGAGTATATCCACTGTTCGTTGCGCGTCAGCTACGCTGCCTGAAATTGTCATGGCCAAGTGGTCGTCAATCTTGTACACTTTTTTCCCTTTCTTGTGAGCTACAAAGTTTCCCATTGTAACACGCGTATCAGAGGCTAGGATAACTCCATCTTTGCAAACTACGCCAATCGTTGTCGTTCCTTTCAAAGTTGGCTGATCAAATGTTTTGTGCATCTTTAATTTTCTCCTGAATAATCAAATGCATCCAAATAACTTCTTGGAAGAAGTTAGCGAGATGTAGAGATGAAAATGTTGGTAATAAGTGTTTTGCATAATTTCACTTTAGAAAAACCTGTAAAATAACATAAACTTGGACGCAAATTTAAGCCATACATCCGCAACCGACGCATTTAAAAGCTTTTTTTAGTCCATTAATAACAGTTGAACCACATTAAAACGTGATCGCTATTGAAGCTACATCGCATGCAACTTCCCAGAGAAATAGTTGTGGGAAACGAAACCTTGGAACTTATAGGAAAAATCTGTAAAAAACTCGGGTTTTCTGAATCAACACTTGTGGTAACAGGTCCGCACACGCATCATATTGCAGGCAAAAAAGTCATTGATATTCTCGATGACACAGGAATTGATGTTGACCGGTTAATCGTGTCCTCCTTTACCATAAAAGATGTGAATACTGTTGAGGAAAAAATAAAGGAATTAAAACCACAGGTAGTGCTTGGAATAGGCGGTGGCACCAAGATTGACGTTGCAAAGCTTGGTTCTGCATGTCAAGAAGTGCCGTTCATAAGTATACCGACCACTGCATCTCATGACGGAATTGCAAGCTCTGTTGTCTCTCTTAAAGGACTGAATAAACCTTATTCTAGAGTGGCGCAGTCTCCCATGGCTATCGTTGTTGACACCAGCGTTATCATCCAAGCGTCCCATCGATTTGCTGCAAGCGGATGCGGAGATGTTTTAGCTAAATTTACCGCAGTTCGCGACTGGGAGTTGGCGCACAACGCGAAAAACGAGTATTACGGTGAATACGCAGCAAGTTTATCATTGATGGGTGCAAGGCTGGTTGCTGAACACGCAGACACAATTCAGCCCGAGATTGAAGAAGGTGTAAGGATTCTCTTGGAAGCGTTAATAAGTTGTGGTGTAGCCATGAGCATTGCTGGAAGCAGTCGACCTTGTAGCGGCTCAGAACACCTGTTCAGTCACGCCCTTGATGTTATATCGCCGAACTCAGCTATGCATGGTGAACAATGCGGCGTTGGGGCGATAATGATGTCGCGTCTTCATGGATTGAAATGGAAACGTGTCAAAGAGACGCTTGAAAGAGTAGGTGCCCCAACAACAGCAGAAGAGTTGGGAATAGAACCTGAACATATCATAAAAGCGTTAACGCTGGCCTGTACAATTCGACCTGAACGGTACACCATTCTAAATGAAAGAAAGTTGACTTATGACGCTGCTGAAAAACTTGCAAAGGCTACCGGAGTGATAGAGTAGAGTTACAGTTCCCATTTACTCTTTTGTCGTCTGCTTTTTGCCAGTTTTTTTCTTTCCAAACACTTCGACGAACTTCACTGTTGCGGTTTCTGGAAAGAACTTTTGTATGTCGATGGTGATGCCTCTCTTTGCAAGTTGCAGTCCTTCTACGTAGAAAGCTTCTTCAGGCACATTTATCACTATGCCCTTTTTGGTCGATTTCAAATTAAACATTTCAACATCAACTGTGGGCACTCTTCGATGAATCAGAGCGCTGATCTTCTCCAGTTTTGTTTCAAGCTTTTTCCGAACAGTAACTTCGTAGGTTAGAGTTTTGCCTGCCAGCGGAGGGTTAAAGTCCAACTGAACCCTTCCTGAGCCCATGGTTCTCACTGTAGCAAACTTTCCATCAAGTTCTATACGCATGCCCATTTTAGGAGTGATTCCGCGAGCAGCAAGTCGTCTAAGAGGAACCAACCTCACCTTTTCTGGATCACGAGGTCCAAAAGCTTTTTCCGGCGATATTTCTATGGAAGCCTTTTTTTTCAGCTTAAAGGTTGGAAAGCTTTCGTCTAAAGTCTTCAACACCCATCCTTCCCCTACAACCACAAGCTTTGACTCGTAGATTTCACCTTCTTTGAACAGCTTCTCTTTTTTCGCCACTTCTTCAGCAGTGGTGTCAAAAACCTCGCCGGTTTCTTTAACTCTAGCTACGTAATCTATAAGGATGAAGTCTCCTTTTTTGATAGACATCAGGATCATCTCATGCCACTAAAGTTTGATGAGTTCTGCCTTTAACGTTTATTAACAGATAAGTGTTCTGCTTCAGTAAATAAATGTGCATTGTTACTTGCGTTTTCTGACCAGTTTCCTTCCATCCATGTCTATAACGTACTCAAATCCTACTTCCATCAGTTTACATGCTTCATCTAATGTATTCGCAACTTCAACGTGAAATTAATTGCTCTCTGTGGCAAATGCTGCTTGTTCAAGGTTTATGTAAAGCATTGTACTCTGAATCCTTTTGTGTCCGAGCACGGTCTTTACGTGCATTACATCATGGGTTTTGTAGTATTCCATTGTGGCTTTCCAATGTCTGAACGTTTTGAACGTGATCTTCTAACGCATGAGATTGAGGCGTTTGGGAGTTGTTGTTGATATCAAACGTAGGAAGAAAACAACGACAACTGCAACACCTAACCTTTCCAGCTTCTTTCGTATGGATCTCTCCCACTTCAGATGGTGTTGTTTTTAGTGCTTGTTCTAGGATGGCTTGTTCTTCTTTTATGAGTCTTCGATAACGTGATGGTGTTGTAACTACTAACTTGGATTCTTCCGTTTTAGGTTTTAATTGTAGCCGACTGTTTAATGTTAGGTAAATCATAGCGGAATTTCTGTCTCGTTCTTCAAAAATTCCTTTTGCGATAAAGATCATAGGCGAGTTTGTCCACGAGGTTATGGGCCATGGCTTCTTCGTTATTCTCTTCGGTGGCAAGATCGTTAGGGTATACATCTCTTTACTCTGGCCTTACGAGTTCTCCAATATTTTTCGGAACGGCAACTTCGAGGCTTGG
>Ga0209635_10001990_pt1 | contig 15497 bp, 16 predicted proteins | sample DeeMarSWOR230_32_FD_187463 | JGI IMG/M metagenome (GOLD analysis project Ga0209635, IMG submission 187463) | Marine sediment microbial communities from White Oak River estuary, North Carolina - WOR-2-30_32 (SPAdes) (version 2) | ecosystem: Environmental > Aquatic > Marine > Intertidal zone >... | reverse complement strand
CAAGGAGGTAACAGCCAGAGAAGGCGACGAACTGTGCCAGGGAGGAAAGTATACCACGTTTGGAACGTGGGCCGCCTATCAAGGGGCTATCTCTGCACAGGAAACTGAGTAGCTATTCGTAGCTATTAGGCCTGATCCCAAGGGAGACCAGGCCTCCACTTTTTTAAAAGAAACTGTTATTGCATAATACTTAAATCAACCACAAAAACCTCATTATTACCTAAAATCCTGGTTCTGATAATGTCCACGACAGGGACCGAGCTTAGCTCGGTTAAACCCCAGCTAAGCTGGGGAGTTATTATTCAAAGAATCGCCTCCGCCGGTTGGCGGATGGGCGGTTTTTTTTGAATTGTATAGAAAAAGGTGTATAATAAGAGAAGATAAATGATTAAAGTTATCAACTTTTTGTGAGACAAACCATAGGCTTCTTTAAGTCATCAATTAATAAGATTTTACTTGCAATCTTTCTCTGGATTACAATATTGTTGATAGATATACTATTTTTTTCTGGTTGTATTCTTGGAGATTGTATAAGAAATGGAGAACTTTCTCCTTGTTGCGGAAAAATAAGAACAGAAATAGCCCATTTTTTATTAAAAGTAAGAACCTTCTATCCATTGGTTGCTTATCTGATTTCTTGTATTATTTTTACAAAGAATAAAATAACTAAACTCAGTCAGTAAATCTTTTTAAAAACAGATTCCAAAATCACCCTCAAGCCCCCAAATCCATAACAAAAACCTCATTATTACCCAAAAATCTTAGTTCTGATAATGTCCACGACAGGGAGTCAAGCTAAGCTTGGCTTACCCCAGCTAAGCTGGGGAGTTAACTTCAAAGAATCGCCTTTTGGGCGATTTTTTGATAAGATAGAATATGATTAAAGCAATTACTTTTGATTTAGATGGAGTATATTTTATTAATGGTAAATCTAATTTCATTGCTAATTTAGAAAAAAAAGGCATCCCTAAAGAAGAGGCGGTAAGAGTTTTTCTTAAAAGCAATGAAATGAACAAACTCTACAAAGAGGGTAAAATGACAGACCAAGAATTTTGGTCTTTTGCTATTAAGGAATGGGAACTTAATCTCTCTGCAGAAGAGGCAATCAAGATACTTATAGATGGTTATGAAGTAAATAATGAAGTGGTAGAAATAGTTAAAGCTTTAAGGAAAAAAGACTATAAAACCTGTATTTGTTCAAATAACTTTCCAGCAAGAATTAACGGTTTGCAGAAAAGATTCAGTTTCTTAGATAATTTTGATGCCGTTACTCTTTCTTATGAAGTTGGGGCAACAAAACCATCTATTAAGATTTTTCAAGATTTAGTTTCTAAAACAAAAGTAAGGCCAGAAGAAATCATTTTTGCCGATGACAATGAACAAAACTTAGCAGGAGCAAAAGAAGTGGGAATTCAAATATTTTTTTATGAAGGATTTGATAAATTTCTTGAAGAGTTAAGAAAATTCGGTGTTAACTGGTAACAAAATAATCTCTAAAATCACCCCCCCCAACCCCCAAATCAACAACAAAAACCTCATTATTATTTAAAATCCTGGTTCTGATAATGTCCACCACAGGGAGTTAACTTCAAAGAATCGCCTCCGCCGGTTGGCGGATGGGCGGTTTTTTGATAGAATAAAAATACATGGTCAACTTATCGTCAAATCAATTACCAAAAGAATATCAAGAGAAAAAAAGTCAGTTTCTAGGTAGAGAGTTTTTTATTGACAAAAGAGTGCATATTCCCAGGGAGAACACAGAACCATTAGTTGTTTTAGCTCTTGGCTATATCAATAAACTCAACCGTCCAGTTATTTGTGCTGACATTGGTACAGGCGCAGGAGTAATAGCTATTAGTTTGTGCCTGGGAAGTCCATTAGTGCAAAAAGTTATTGCTACTGATATTTATGAAGAAGCAATTGAAGTAGCCAGAGAAAATATAGGTAGATATGGCCTGAAAGAAAAAATCATCTTGAGACAAGGTGATATTCTTGAGCCAGTCAAGGATGAAAAAATTGATATTATTGTGGCAAATTTACCTCATGCCTCCGAAGAGACACATCAAAAAAAACCTCATCTTGCTGTAGAACACAAAGTGGCAACCTTAGCAGGAGAAACAGGTTTGGAAGCTATAGAGTTATGTTTTAAACAGCTAGCCAAATATGGTTTTTTTGAAACAAAGAATCTTAAGGCAGCTTTTTTCAAGATTTCTCCCAGCAGAGCCGAGTTTACTGTTGGGCTTGCCCGCAAATGTTTACCTAACTTGTTACTAAAAACTGAAAAAGACAAAGAGGGAAAAGAAAGATATCTAATAATTTATCGTGGAGAATAAGATTGAGTGGCTAAACAGGTCCGAACCCCAGTAGTAGTCCGCTCTAGCGGACACTACGGGACTCCGCATCGTCCAGCCAGGGGAGTCCTCCTTCGTTAAAACTTCGGAAGGATAAATTTTATTCAAAGAATCGCCTTTTAGGTGATTTTTTGATAGAATAAATTAATTGAAAGACAAAATTAAAAGGTCAGGGATAAAGATAAAATTGGAGTAATTACTATGAAAAAGAAAAATATATTAATATTTATAGTATTATTTATTCTCATTTTAATAACATGCATAGGTGTTTGGTGGCATGAAAAATATATTACAGAAAAACTGGAACATAAATTTAGCTCGGAAATCACTTTTCTACGCTTAAAGTATAAAAACTGCTTAGATTTATATCAAGAATTGGGATGGACACTAACAATTGAAGAAGGTGCTCGGTTGAAAAGCTGCAGAAAAACCTTAGATGATCTGATTGCAGAGAATTATTATCTCAGGCTTATTTCACCAAACGGAGGAGAGACTCTTTGTTTGGGAGAAGACTTTACTATAATCTGGGAAACTAAAGGAGTGAGTAGGGTTGAATTATATATAGGGGACGGTAAGCAAACCGAATTTATAGGAAATACTTCCGCGATCAACATAGAAACCGGAGAATGTAATAAAGGGTTTTTTACTTGGGAAGCTGGCAAAATTGATGGGAAAATTTTACAAGAAGGTTATACATATAAAATATTAATTAAGAGTGGCGATTCTAGTGGCTGGAGCAAAGTTCAAAAGGATGAGAGCGAGTATCCATTTCAAATCCTACTCTGTAAAGGGTGAGGTCGTTAATGATACAAAATTTAAGATTCGGCGTGACTGTCTTCAAGATGACTTTTGTTTGTTGGATTGAGAACAAATTTTAAGAAAGGAGATAATTCTTTTAATTCTTCTCTTAATTTCATCCAATCAATAGTTCTAAATACGTCCAATAGGGGGAGTCCTCCTTCGTTAAAACTTCGGAAGAATAAATTTTATTCAAAGAATCGCCTTTTGGGTGGTTTTTTGATTTGGAATGATTGACTAAAATAGATAAATATGGTAAAGTTATTTAAAGCTTCAAGAAGAACAGAACAGAATTCTATGAGCAAGAAGAAAGGAGGAGACTTATGGGAAGCGTTATAACAAAGACATGCCACGAAGCAGTGAGTTCCGTGCTCAAGATAGGCGTTGAAGGGGCTGTAGTATCCGCGCTCATTGTTGCTTGCTCGGGAGTAGTCCTTGGTATTGTTAGCTCCACCAAGAAGGCTTTCTTCTGGGTAAGCGTGGCTTCTTTCGTTCTATCGTTACCGTTCTGGATGATTGCCTCGGCTTTGCTACAGATTATAGCAATTATCCCTTTAATTTGGGGTTAGCTATCATCTGTGGGGAATGTAGTTCGTCCAGGTAAGCTAAGCGAAGGTCCCCTTCTTGTACGAGAGGAGGGGACATTTCGTTTATAAAAACCAGTATTTTTTTGCCTCTTCCTTAAAATCACCCAACTATTCCCAAATCAACAACAAAAACCTCATTATTATCTAAAATCCTGGTTCTGATAATGTCCACGACAGGGAGTTTTATTCAAAGAATCGCCTTTTTGGTGGTTTTTTGATTTGAGATAATTGACGAAAATAAATAAATATGGTAGAATTTTGTAGAATCTGAGCTACTCGATCGTCACTGCCAGAAACGACAGGAGGGTAAACTGTGGAGGAATCAACTTTGACCTTTGAGCAAGGCGTAGTATTCGGCATGCTTTTCGAAGCGTGGTCGAGGATTGTCGTCAAGGAAGCTGTCTCTCGGGATCCTGGGATACTTACAGCTGCGTTAGATACAGTGTACAACGCAAGTGAGAGTGCTACCAAGGGCATATATCAAGCTCTTGCGCCACTCATCATAGAAAGGTTCAGGCAACAGGATATCCCTCTCTTCCCAGGGGGGGTGCCTGACTGGGCGTTTGATGTAGTTGATCGCCTTCTCTTTGAGATGCCTGAACTTGCGATTCTCGCCACTCAATAGTTCTCTATTACACCGAGGGACTTCATTCTTGGAATGAAGTCCTTCTTGTTTATAAGCACAACATTTTCTTTCTTTTTTTCTCAATTAACGGTTTTGGCATCATCCAATCAAAGATTTCATTTGATTTAACATAATTTCAGGATTTTCAACAAAATCCACCCATTTAAAGGTTCGAAAATCGTCCCATCCGGGGAGTTTTTATTCAAAGAATCGCCCCCGCCCTTAAAAGTGGCGGGATAGACTTTTTGGGTGATTTTTTGATAGAAGCTTGTTAAGATATTGACGAATATTTAATAGTTTGCTATAATTTTAATATGTTGTGGTGAAGGTGAGGGCCAGGACCGGTGCCTTTTGTGCATGCGCAGCAAAGGGCAAGGGGCGGTGCGCATTCCTCTGCCCTCCCTCACCACACTATTGTGTGTGACCCCGAGCACTCCCAGTCGGGGTTTTTCATTTTTTTAATGAGACCCCCAATCCCACAACAAAAACCTCATTTTCTTTTAAAATCCTGGTTCTGATAATGTCCACGACAGGGAGTTAACTTCAAAGAATCGCCTCCGCCGGTTGGCGGATGGGTGGTTTTTTGATAGAATAAATTAATATGGAGCAAGAAACTAAAAAATGTCCAAAATGTGGAGGAGAAATGGAAAGGGGAGTTCTTAGCCCCCAAGACAATAGATTTTGGATAGATGACCCTAATTTTGTTGAAAAAGTAACAGAGCTCAGGAAAAATCGTAAAGGAGTTTTAGGAAGATTTTCTTCTCCCCCTTCATCTTTTAAAGTTATTAGAGCTCAAAGCTGTGTTAGGTGTGGCTACATAGAGTTTTTTGTAGAAAGGAAATAGTTTACGTCGCAAAACAGGCCAGTAGTAGTCAACCCTGGCGGACACTACAGGGCTTTACATCCCTCCAAAGGCGGGCGGGCGTCCGCGACAGAGTTAAATTTGACAATCAATTTCATTCATTCCTTTATAATTAAATTGTATGAATCAAGATTTTTCAGAATTAGTGAAATATTTAGATGAAAAGTTTATAAGGATTGATAAAAGATTTGATGAAGTAAAAGATGATTTTGTCAATCTCCAGACTTCGGTTGACACCTACGCTAAAAAAGCCGATACCTATTTCCAAGAAATGATTATGTTAGCCCGTAAAGTTGACAGGTTAGAAAAATGAATTCATCTTATAGCTGAAAAAGTAGGAATAAAATTGGAAGAATAATTCAATTTCTGTACTTATTTTAATTTTAAACCAACAAAAATCGCCTTTCTTGTCCTGAAAGTACTTGTGGTGAGTATGTCGAACCATTGAAGGATTAGGCGGTTTTTTTGATAGAAATAAAAATTATCCAGTAAAACTGGATAATTTTGGTTAATTAGTTTATTAAGTTTTTTAATTATTCGCCTAAAATTAAAATTGCAACCTGTCTTTTTCTGGGTTCTAAGAATTCAATAAAAAATACGCTTTGCCAGGTTCCTAAAACCAAATTTCCTTGATTTATTGTCAAAAACAAAGTGTTTCCATAAATCATTGATAATTGATGTGCCCTGGCATTAATTTCACCTTCTAATAAATGTTTGTAATTAAAATTTTCAGGAACTAATTTTTGGGAGATTTTCTCAAAATCTTTATGAACTGTTTCATCCTGCTCATTTAAAATCAATGCTGCTGTTGTATGAAGACAGGTTAAAACTATAATTCCCTGTTTTATATTGTTTTTTCTAATAATTTCCTGAATCTTTGGAGTGAGGTCCAAAAAATCAAGTCTTTTTTTAGTTTTAATTTCAATTTTTTCAAAAAAAGTTCTCATATTTTACTCTTTTTCTTTAATTTCTTTTTTCTCAAGAGGAGATAAAAATTTTTCTTTTGTAATAAAAATAGAAACTTTTTTTGCTTTTTCAAAAACATCTTGCTTTTGTTTTTCTGTCTTAGCCTTCAGATAGAGATTTCTTAATTTTTTTATTTTTTCTCTTCTTTTTCTTCTTTTTTTGATTTTGAATTTTCTTCTTTTTGGTGTACCTTTAGACATACTTTGAAACATTTGTAATTTTTACTTTCTCATTTTACCATAAATTATAATAAAACTTATGGAGCAAGAAAAAATTGAAGCCAAAATCAAAGAAATTGAAAAAGAAATAGAATCTCTTCCTTACCACAAAGGAACAGAACACCATATTGGGAAACTAAAAGCCCAGCTTGCCAAATTAAGGCTGCAAATCATTGAAAAAAGAACAAAAAAGAAAGGGCAAAAATCAGGCTTTGCAGTTAAAAAAGAAGGTAATGCCACAGTAGTCTTGGTTGGGTTTCCTTCGGTTGGAAAATCAACTCTTTTGAATAAATTAACTTGTGCTAAATCCAAAGTAGCTGACTATCCTTTTACTACTTTAACTGTTATTCCTGGAATGCTTTATTTTAAAGGGGCTAAAATTCAGGTTCTTGATGTCCCAGGATTAATCCAAGGTGCTGCAATGGGAAAAGGAAGAGGAAAAGAAGTGCTTTCCGTTGTCAGAATAGCTGATTTGTTATTATTGGTTTCCCAGGCTACAAATCCTAATAATTTTTCAGAAATAGAAAAAGAACTTTATTCTGCGGGCGTAAGATTAGATACAAAAAAACCAGAAATCATAATTGAACACAGAACAAAAGGTGGTCTTGAGATTACAGGTCATTTAAAATCAATGTCTCAAAAAACAGCAAAAGCTTTAATTTCTGAATTCGGGATTATTAATGCCAAAATTTCTTTAAAAGAAGATATTACCCAAGAACAGCTTATTGATTCTCTTTTGAAAAACAGGGTTTATGTGCCTACTATAAAAATCCTTTCCAAAATTGATTTGGTATCAGAAAAAGAAAAAAAGAAATTATTAGAAAAATTTGGAAATGATTGTATTTTAATCAGCGCCCAAAAAAATATAAATATAGAAAAACTAAAAAAAAGGATTTTTGAAAAATTAGAACTTATCAGAATTTATCTTAGAGAAAGTCAAGATTCAGAACTTAAAAAAGAACCTCTAATTTGCAAAAAAGGAATAACAGTTTTGGAAGCTGCAAAGAAAATTTCAGAGGAATTAGCTCAGGAAATTAAAAAAGCTAAAATAAAAGGCACTTCTGCTGACCATCCAAACCAATTAGTAGGACTTACTCATAAATTGGAAGACAATGATGAAGTGTTGTTTATTAAATAAAAAACATTGCATTTTTATTATTTTGCAGGTAAAATAGATTTGATGTTAAGCCAAGAAGAAAAAACAAAAATCATTGAAAAATATAAACTTCATGATAAAGATACAGGTTCTCCTGAAGTCCAGATTGTGCTTTTAACCGAAGAAATTAAAAGAGTGCTGGCACACTTGAAATCACACCCAAAAGACCTCCATACAAAAAGAGGGCTTTTAAAAATGGTTTCAAAAAGAAGATCTCTTTTAAAATACTTGAAAGGAAAAGACGAAAAAAGATATAAAAGTGTTGCCAAAAAAATAAAACTAAAAAAATAAAATATGTTAAATCTTTTTAAGCCAAAAAAAACTGTAAAGCATAAAGACCAAAGAGTGGCTATTTTGATTGACGTTCAAAATATGTATCACTCGGCTAAAAATCTTTATGGAAAAAAGGTTAATTTTGGAAGAGTGGTAAAAACAGCCTTAGCCGGAAGAAAGCTGATAAGAACAATAGGTTACACTATTAAAACTGAAACTGAAGAGGAAAAAGGATTTTTTGAAGCCCTAAGAAGACTTGGTATTGAGGTAAAAATGAAAGACCTTCAAGTTTTTCCAGGCGGAATGAAAAAAGGAGATTGGGATGTAGGAATTGCAGTAGATGCTATCAAGTTTTCAAATTTTGCAGATACTATTGTTTTAGTAACAGGTGATGGAGATTTTATACCTCTGGTTGAATATCTAAAAAATGCCACTCCTGTGAGAATAGAAATTGTAGCTTTTGGTAAATCATGCTCTGGTCATTTAAAACATATAGCTGATGACTTTATTGATTTAGAGGAAAATCCGAAAGTATATCTTCTAAAATAGTAAGGTTATAAAAATAAGTGGAAAAGAAATTTGAAATAAAAATAGGAGAGAAAAAATTAGAATTTGAAATAAAAAACTTAGCAGAAAGAACAAACGGCGAAGTAATAGCAAGGTCAGGGGACACTCAAGTTTTAACTACTTGTGCAATGTCCCAAGACGACATAGAAGACTTAGGATATTTTCCTCTTTCTGTTTATCACGAAGAAAGATATTATGCAGCAGGAAAAATATTAGGCTCCCGCTATATTAAAAGAGAAGGAAAACCCTCAGACAACGCAGTTGTTATTTCCAGGCTTATTGATAGAACAATAAGACCGCTTTTTGATGAAACTTTAAAAAGAGAGGTTCAAGTGATTAACACCTGCCTTTCATGGGATGAAAAAAATGACCCTGATGTTTTAGGGATATTAGGCGCAAGCCTGGCTCTTTCCATTTCTGATATTCCCTGGCAAGGGCCAGTAGGAGCTGTAAGAATAGGTTTAAAAAATGGCCAGCTCTTATTAAATCCTGATTACGAACAAAGAGAAGAAAGCAATCTTGATATTGTTTTAGCTGGTATAAAAAGAAATGAAGAAATTCTTATAAACATGATAGAGGCAAATGCAAAAGAAGAAAAAGAAGAATCAGTTTTAGAAGCAATTAATTTAGCAATACCAGAAATAAAAAAACTAATAGAACTGCAAGAAAGAATAAAAAGGGAAATAGGAAAAGAAAAAATAAAAGTTGAAAAAAAGAAAATTCCCAAATTGGAAAACAAAGTAAAGGAATTTCTACAAAATAAAATAGAAACTATTCTTTCTGAAGAAGGACAAGGCTTTTCAGAAAAAGAAGGATTAGAAAGATCAAAAAAAATAAAAGAATTAAAAAAAGAGCTTTTGGAAACTACAAAAGATGAATTTGCCGAACAAGAAAGTTTTGTAAAAGAACTTTTTGAAAAAAAGGTAAAACAGGTAGTTCACGAAAAAGTATTAGAAAAAGAGCAAAGAGTTGATGGAAGAAAATTAGACGAGATAAGAAAACTTTCTTCTGAAATAGGATTGATTCCAAGAACTCACGGGTCCGGTCTTTTTTGCAGAGGACTTACCAAATCTTTATCAATTCTTACTTTGGGAGGGCCTGGTGAGCAGCAACTAATAGAAGGCATGGAAATCGCAGGAAAGAAAAGATTTTTGCATCATTATAATTTTCCTCCTTATTCAACTGGTGAAGTGCAAAGGCTTGGCTCGCCATCAAGAAGAGAAATAGGGCATGGAATGCTGGCTGAAAAAGCTCTTTTTCCTATTATTCCAGATTTTAATGATTTTCCTTACACTATAAGAATTGTTTCTGAAATTCTTTGCTCAAATGGCTCCACCTCCATGGCATCTGTTTGCTCCTCTTCCTTGGCTTTAATGGACGCAGGAGTTCCAATTAAAGGTCCTGTTGCAGGCATTGCCATGGGAATAATGGCAAAAGAAGATGCTTGTCTTTCAGGTACTCACTTAAAAAAAGAAGATTATAAATTGCTTACTGATATTCAAGGTCCTGAAGATTTTTTTGGAGACATGGATTTTAAGGTTGCCGGCACAAAAAAAGGAATAACCGTTATCCAGCTTGATGTCAAAATTTCAGGAATTGGACAGGAAGTTATAAAAGAGGTTCTAACTGAAGCAAAAAAAGCAAGATTAGAAATTCTAAGTTCAATGGAAAAAACAATAGCAAAATCAAGAGAAAAAATTTCTCCCTTTGCCCCTAAAATTTATAAGCTTCAGATTCCAGTTGAAAAAATTGGAGAAGTAATAGGTCCAAAAGGACATACAATAAAGAAAATTATTGAACAAACAGGAGCTACAGTTGATATTGAAGACGATGGAACAGCTTTTATTACTTCAGAATCAGAAGATTCTGCAAAAAAAGCAGTTGCAATAATAAAAAATATAACCCGAGAAGTGAAAGTAGGAGAAACTTTTTGGGGAAGGGTAAAAAAAGTTTTAAAATTCGGAGTTATTTTAGAATTAGGATTTGGCCAGCAAGGATTACTTCATTCTTCTGAATTCAGAAGGTCACCAAAAATTGGTGAAAAAGTGCTGGTAAAAGTAATTTCTATTGATGAACAAGGTAGAGTTAATCTCGGTTTAGATAAAAAAATTGAAAAATATGCCAAACCAAAAACCAGAACAAGAAAACGAACATAGAACCCTTCAAATAGAAGAAATCCGAACAATGGAAAAGGACATAGCAAGAGTTAGGTTTTTACAATCAGAAGGAGAAAGAGAAAGAATTATGAGGCTAAAAGCAGAAAGAGAAAAAGAAGAACAGGAAAGAAGGAGAATAGAAGAGGAAAAAAGAAGAATAGAAGAAGAAAAAAGAAGAATAGTGGAAGAGGAAAAAAGAAAAATACAAGAAGAGGAAAGCCAAAAAAGACAATTAGAACAAAAAAGAATAGAAGAAATTCAAAAAGAGCAAGAAAGAAAAAGAACAATTGATCAAGAAAAAAAAGAAAAAGAAGAGCAGTTAAGAAAAGAGCAAGAAAGAGAAAGGAGAACTATTGAGGAAATAAGAAAAGAGGCACAAGAAAAAGAAAGAAAAATAAAAAAAGAACAGAAAGAAAGACAAGAAATTGAAGAAAAAGAAAAAGATGAAGAATCTCTTAAAAAAGAATATCCAATAGTAAAGGAAAAATTAGAAGCTATAGCTATCCAAAAAAGGCCTTTGGAAAATCAAAAAGAAAAACTCTTGATACAAAAAAGAGAACTAAAAGAAATAATTGAACCAACTCTTAGAAAAGAAAAAGAAATTGAAGAAAAAATAAAAATGCTTGAAGAAAAAGAAAGGGAAAGCGAGAACAGATCTCAAAGGCAGGAAATTGAAAGAGCAAGATGGGATTTAGAAAAAAGAAGAAAAACCACAGAAAAAAGAAGGTGGGAACAAGAAAAAGAACTTGGAAAGGTTTCAGGAAAAATAAAAGAAATAGATTCAAAATTATTAGAGTTAGAAATTGAAGAACAAGAAATCCAGGAAGAATTTGAGGAGATTACAAAAAGAATTGAAGAAATAAAATTAGAGAAACAAAAACTTCAACTTTCAAAGGAGCTTGAAAAAATTCCTAAATCAAAAGAATTTTTAGAGCAAAAAAAAGCTAAAATTGAAAAAATAAAACAAGAGTCTTTATTAATTCTCCAAGAAATTTCAGAAGAAGAAAAAGAAATTGAACAAGAAAAACAAGAAATTGAAGATTTAGAAAGACAGGCAAAAACAACAAAAGAACGCCAGGCTGCTGAGCAAAGAAGATGGGATTTGGAAGAAAAAAGAAAAACCACTGAAAAAAGAAGGTGGGAACAGGAAGAGAAAATTAAAACCTTTAACTTTCAGATATCTCAAGTAAACAAGAAATTGAAAAATGTTGAACAAGAAGAAGAAAGACTGCAGCAAAAAATCCAGGCAATAGAATTCAATCTTTTAAGATTAACAGCAGAAGAAGAAATTCCAGAACAAATTTCAGAACAAGAAATTAAAGAAGAGCCAAAACAAGGAATTACAAGAGAAGAGATTGAAAAAGAGCAAGAAAAAGAAGAAATTGAGAAAAGATTAGAAGAAGCAAGAAAAAGAGTAGAAGCTCTTAGAAAAAGTGTTGAAACAGAAGGCCTCAAACAAAGAGAAGTATCAAAAGAAATCCAAAAAGAAAAAGTTGAACCAAAACCAAAACAAGAAATAGAAAAAAATACTTTAAAAAAAGAGTTGCAAGAAGGTAGTTTAAAAAGGAAAGAAGAAGCAAAAAAAGAAGAAGTAAAAAAAGAAGAAACTCAAGAACAAGTTTCCTTAAAAAGACCTGGCTTTGAAAAAGAAAAAGAATTATTAGAAAAATATGCAAAAGAGCCTGAATCAAGACCTGTTTCAAGTTTGAGACCAGGTGCCCAAAGGAGACCTGAAGTTTTTGGACCTTCTGCTTTTGAAAAAGAGCCTGAAATCACACAAGAAATAGAAATGCCAGCTGAAGTATTCAGGCCATTACCAAGAAAACCCTCTCAAAAAGAACAAGTTTTAGTAAGAATTTTAATTGCAATTTTAGGCATCACAATTGTAGTAGGAACCATACTTGCTTTGTACTGGCTTCTGTTTAGAAAAATGGGACCTACCACACCATTTGAGCCCGAAACAGAGGAAGAACCATCAGTACTTCTGCCTCCTATATTTGAGGAACCAGAAGAAGAATCAATTTCTAAAACCCTTATCCCGGTAAACCAAACTAAAGTCCTGGAAATTTCAAGTATTAATGAAGTTGAAACTGTTTTAGAACAAACTTTGGAGCAGGATTTTAATACAGATACATTTACCAGAATAGTTTTCAAAAATAGTTCAGACCTTACAGTCTTAAAATTGGAAAATTTATTTGAGGTCTTTGAAGTGGAAAATTCAAAGAATTTTCTTACAAAAGTAGAAAATGATTTTACTTTATTTATTTATTCCTACGAGATAGGAAACCGCTTAGGGTTTTTAACAAAAATTAAACAAGGAGAAAAACAAAACCTTTTAAATAATTTAAAATCCTGGGAAGCAACAATGGAACAGGATTTTGAAGTTTTTTCTGTTTTTTTAGGAAAAAAAGAAAGAGCTTCAACTTCTTTTAAAGAAAGAGTTTATGGGGATATGACTCTTCATTATCTTTCTTTTCCTCAAGAAGATCTTGGATTATGCTGGACAATTTCTGAAGACATATTTTTATTTACTTTTTCTGGAAAAACAATAATAAAAACTGCTGATTTACTAATAAAATAAATTTAAAAAAACTTAAAAATTATTATTCCCCCTAAAACAGGGGTTTTTTATTTTAAATACCATAAAGAGAAAGCCCTCCCAACAACAGGGAAGGCTTTCGGAGATGGCTGGTGAATGACCAGCTTTAGATCGAACTCCGACCTCTACCGGCTGTCCTCCACCAGCAGCCCACACTGCTTACCACTGGTATCCATGATGTCCATGTTTCACCTCCTTACCTAAATTATAATAAATGCAAAACAAAGGTCAATATTTAATAGAAAAAAACAGCTCTTTGGGACAAACATCCCAAAGAGCTTATGATAGCTGCAGCAAGGCAAGGCCTCCCCCTACCCAGCAAATCTATTTGTTAAGCAGCCGGGCAGAGACAATCCGACTTGATTGACTTGGTCGACATCGAGTTGACAAGACCTCATCTTGCTGCAATTATAGTTTAGCAAAAATAAAACTTTGTTGTCAATGAAAATATGAAAAAAAGGGTTTCTAACATATAATAAAATAATGCCTTCTAAAGTTTATTCAGCAGCTATTGTAGGTTTGGATGCTCAATTCATTGAAGTAGAAACAGAAGTTTCTTATGGATTAAGCTATTTTGAAATTGTAGGACTTCCTGATAAAACAGTACAGGAATCAAAGGAAAGAATTTCAACTGCACTTAAAAATTCAGGATATCGTTCTCCTTATTCAAAACCAGAAAGAATTTTAGTTAATTTGGCTCCTGCTGATTTAAAAAAGCAAGGCTCTCTTTATGACTTGCCTATTGCCATAGGTTATTTATTAGCTTCAAAACAAATCAGATTTGATCCAGAAAAAAACTATTTGTAGGTGAATTATCTTTAGATGGAAAATTAAGGCCTGCAAAAGGAGTGCTCTCTTTTGCCCAAGAAGCTGCAAAGCAAGGTTTTTCTGAGATTATTCTTCCAAAGCAAAATTCACAAGAGGCAGGCTTAATTGAAAACATTAAAGTAATAGGTACAGAAAACCTAAGTCAAGTAATATCTTATTTAAAAGGTGAGTTTGAAATTTTTCCCCAAAAAACAAATAAACAAAATTTTTTTCAAAAAATAAAATATCCAGTAAATCTGAATTGGATAAAAGGCCAGGAATATGCAAAAAGAGCTTTAGAAATTGCAGCTGCAGGTTCTCACAACCTTTTAATGACAGGGCCGCCTGGTGCAGGAAAAACTCTTTTGGCAAAATCCATTTGCTCAATTTTGCCAAAACTTTCTTTTAAAGAAGCTTTAGAAGTTACAAAAATATATAGTATAGTAGGACTTTTACCTAAAGAAAATTCTTTAATGAATATTAGGCCATTTCGCTCTCCTCATCACACTTCTTCTGAAGTGGCTTTAATTGGAGGCGGAAATCCCCCAAGACCAGGAGAAATCACTTTATCTCATCGCGGAGTCTTGTTTTTAGATGAGTTTCCTGAATTTCATAGAGATGTTTTAGAAAGTTTAAGACAGCCTTTAGAAGATGGAAGAATTAATATATTGCGCGCCAAACATTATATTTCTTTTCCTGCCAGATTTACTTTAATTTGTGCTACTAATCCTTGTCCTTGTGGATATCTTAATGACCCAGAAAAAGAATGCACTTGCACTTCTTCTCAAATTCAAAAATACAAAAGAAAGCTTTCAGGTCCTTTAATGGATAGAATTGATATTTTTATCCAAGTTCCTCAAATAAGATACGAAAAATTAGTAGCAGAACAGGAAGATAAAACTCTTAAAATAAGAGAAAAAATAGAAAAAGCAAGAAAAACCCAAAAACAAAGATTTAAAAAAGAAAATATTTTTACAAATTCAGAAATGGAAATACCTGACATTAAAAAATATTGCCAGATTCCTTTTCAATCCCAAAATCTTTTAAAACAATATGTTAATTCCCAAAAACTTTCTGCTAGGGGATATCATAGGGTTTTAAAACTTGCAAGAACAATTGCAGATTTAGAAGCTTCTGAAAAAATTCAAAATGACCATGTTTCTGAAGCTTTAATGTATAGAATAAGAACGGAGTAATATTAAGTATTAAAAAAATCCGGAGTATACCGGATTTTTATTTAATTTCTTGAAAATTATAGTTTTATCTAATAAAAGGGTTTGATGCACCACGAACTTCAAAGTGAAGATGGCAACCTGTGGCCCCTATTGTATAGCCTGTATTACCAACATATCCTATAAGTCCACCTTGAGAAACTTTTTGACCAGGAATTACAAGCACTCCAGATAAATGACCATAAAAAGTTACCACTCCATTTGGATGCAAGATTCTTATGTATCTTCCTGCCACTGAATGATATCCAGTTTTCTGAATTGTTCCACCTGCTGCAGCAAAAACAGCACCGCCACATCCTC